>Ga0194063_10000011_pt1 | contig 176689 bp, 159 predicted proteins | sample SepL3720m_MetaG_FD_155459 | JGI IMG/M metagenome (GOLD analysis project Ga0194063, IMG submission 155459) | Anoxic zone freshwater microbial communities from boreal shield lake in IISD Experimental Lakes Area, Ontario, Canada - Sep2016-L373-20m | ecosystem: Environmental > Aquatic >... | reverse complement strand
GAGAGCGAGAACTCATGTTGATAATGCATTACCTCATATGTTTCGATATGTGACTCATCAAGATCAGATACCAAAACACACGAATCATGTAGAAGGAGGAGTCAATTCAAGACTCAAGGAATTACTCTACAGACATAGAGGACTATCGGTCAAACGAAGACTCCTTCTTACGAGTCTCTTTCTGACACAGATTTCATCTGAAAAACCAACGCGAAAATATCATTAGCTCACATCTGCCGAGACTCAATCGACTCCACAATATCCTGCAGCTTGCAGCCAAAGGTAGCATCGAGTGCCCTGGCAACTCTGCCAAGCCACCCGAGGAGTTGGTTGAGATGCCTTATGATCATACTCGGTATACACATACACTCCAGGTTATGGGTATTGGTCTCGCTGTTCTCAAGCAAAATGGTGCAGATGCAGATGAACACCTCATGAGACTCTACACCGTTGGATCTGTCCTTCACGATATTGCCACTCCCGCATTTGGAGATGCAATCAAGCCGATCGATCGTCCAGCGCTTGATGAAGAAACTCATTGGCACACGATGGTTGGTCCGGAGGGCTGGGAGTATATCGAGGGACTTGGTCTGACCAAAGAAGAGATAGATGACTTCATCCACAACAAAGGAGTTGCAGGTCAGCTCCTGGATTTCGCCGATCGGATAGCGTATGTCACTCAGGATGCATACCAGATGGTAGGCACCCCCGAAGTAGATAAAAAGGAAAGCGAACGATCATCTATCGAGAAGTGTGTCGTTGCAGCACCCGATATCGGTAACATATACAAAAATATTCGGATTAAGGACGGGCAAGTATACTGTGACTCTCCGGACAATCTGACAAAATTCCTCAGACTTCGTGGACAGCTTTTTTATAATGGCTACTTTTATCCGCCAAACAACTCTCGCGATGTCATACTCAGAGAGCTAGTTGCACCGCTATACCCAAGCGTTTTAAATGCCGACGATTTACGTAATCTGAATGACCATACCCTTTTGCAAATGATCGATGATGTATATAAACCGAGGCAGTCGTGGCCGATACTATTTTTTAACCTAGGACATTGGATACCTGCATTCAAAGAGGTGAATAACGCTCAAGAAAGCGAAGCGTGTGTGAAAGGATTGCAAGCGCGAGGCATGTATGTCGTCGGAGCAACTGAGCCGTATGGATTCAGTCTAGGCACCAAGGTACTCGTTGAATACGAGGGACAGATCCAACCCGCTTCGCGAGCATTTCCTGACCTCTATGCAGAACTTCGTGCACTATCAGACAAGCGAAAGTCCAAAATACAAGTCTTTTATATCGATCCTAAAAATCCTGATGCAAGTGTGCAACATCTATTGGGTTTGATCCAGGCAGCGCATACGTATGAGAAAAAAATGAATGCTGGGTCAACTGATCCGAGTGGGAGCAAAGGTAGGGTATACACTGGATGATACTCCCCAGTCCTCGAAAGATATCTAGCGCAGCTTGACTCTTCTCCCGATTTGATTTTATAACCTGCTCGCACGTCTAATAGCGAAGCTATTGACGGGCCACCCGCCGTCTTAGGCAGGCTTTACGGACTTTGTTTCTTCCCATGCTGCTACAATGGATCCACTATGAAAAAAAATATCCAAAAGGAGCTGTCTCCTACAGAGCAGGAGAAGCTGCTCAAAACACTGAAAGCCCGCTTTGAGAAACATATGGACGGACATGTGGGTATCAAGTGGGCAGATGTGCAGGCCAAGCTCGAGGCCATTCCGCCAGCTGGCGGAGACAAGCTCTGGTCGCTCAGCGAGATGGAGCGGACGGGCGGAGAGCCAGATGTAGTAGGCCATCACAAAAAGACCCCCGCAGCGGCGGGGCAGGCGGTCGAATACATCTTTTACGATTGCTCTACCGAGAGTCCCGCAGGACGCCGGAGTCTGTGTTATGACCGCGAGGCACTCGAGTCCCGCAAAGAATACAAGCCCAAGGATACCGCCATGGATATGGCTGCTGCTATGGGTGTGGAGCTACTGACAGAAGAAGAGTATACAGAGCTACAGGAGCACGGAGCGTTTGATCTGAAGACGTCAAGCTGGCTGAAGACTCCTGTACAAATCCGGAAGCTTGGTGGCGCCATCTTTGCCGATCGTCGCTATGACCGCGTCTTTGTGTTTCACAACGGTGCTGAGTCGTACTATGGCTCCCGCTCATTCCGTGCATCGCTCCGCGTATAGTCAGTCCACCAATTGAACGTTTTCATCTTCAGTTGGCGGCTCCCAATACGGCAGATATTTTTCGAACAGTTCCTCATGTATCTCGAAAGAATCTATAGGGGGATTTTTGCTTCGGGTAATTACTCTTTCCTTCATTTTCTCAATCGAGCATTTGACATAATACAGTATGGGCCTCGCTCCTACTTCTCGTATTTTCTTCTGTATATCGTCTCTGTGGGATTTGACCCAAAAACCCTCATCTAGTATCACATCTTTTCCAGACCTCAAAATCTTGAAAGCAATATCTCTCGCGAGTTCGGTTACACTTTTGTCGTATTCTTTGAAGTGTGGATCATACGCTATTTTATTCCCAAATATCTTAATAACCCATTCATCTTTGGTTATCCGTACTGCCCCTGTTTCCGCTTCAAGTTTTCTTGCAAACGTCGTCTTGCCAGCGCCGATAAATCCGCATATAACATACGCGATAGGTTGTCTATTGTTCATAAAATGATTATAACAACCGGGAAGCCAAAAGAGTTGATGGCAGCGACCTGACGTATCCCGCGTTGTCGCGTTAGACCTGTCTGCCGACAGGCAGGCGCGACGAAGTGAAGTGACTTGACCCCTAACGCAGGTCAGGGTCCATTCCACTCTTCTAGTCATTCTGCCTGCCCGCCGAAGAGGCAAGAACGCAGTAAAGATCCACCTCAATTCCTTGTCAAGAATTGCACAAAACCAGAGTACAATAGTTAGATTAGAAAAAAATTACTATGACAGAAACATATCCTCCATACGGTGGAGTTTTGTTATGCGGCGGAAAAGGCTCAAGGCTAGAGCCAGTGAACAAGGAAGGTACTCCAAAATCGCTAGTCAAGGTCGGAGGCAGAGAATTAATGAAATATAGTATTGACGCGCTTCCGCAAACTATCGTACAAAGACTCGTATTCGCCGTTGACTATAAAGCCGAAGAGATTCGATCGTGGGTGCTGGGACAGGGACTACCTCACACACTGCAATTTTCAGAGCAGAGTGAGCCCGGTGTATTAGCTGCTATTCAGTCTGGAGCAACCATGGTTCAGGAAGACCACATGGTCACTTGTAACACAGATGAAATACGAACAAGGCTAAATATGGCTGAAGTTGTCAACTTTCACCAGCATATGGGCAGATTAGCAACAATGGTTGTATGTCCAGCTAATAGACTTTATAGGCATAGATTAATAGGAGTTAGAGAACAAGATCAATTAGTGACTCACACAACTCTGAAACCAATTGAATATAAAAATAATCCTGATGCGGTTGGACTAGTCAATACTGGATTATTGCTTGTTGATAAGCGTGCACTTGAACACGTTGACTCAGGTCACAGTCGTGATTGGAGTGGTCTAATTGACCCATTATGTGAGATGGGGCAATTGGGAGCATTCGTGAGTGAGTCTATGAGGTACTATAATGTTGGAACTCCTGAAGAGTTGCGAGACGCAGAAGCGTCATTAGCAAAACTAGGACCTTCAGGTCATATATACACAAATTAAAATTCTAAAATCACATATGCCAAAAATCATATCCAACAAATCTGTATACGAAGACAAGTTTGTTCAGGTTTTGCTCGAAGATGTGGAGTTGGATGACGGCAAGCTGATCACTGATTTTTCTATCGTGAAGAAAAGAGATATAGTCATGGCCGTTTGTAGAGATATTCAAGGGAAGTACCTCTTGATAAGAGAATACAAGTACGGTACTCAGAAGTATATGTGGACACTGCCTGCAGGCGGACTGAAAAAAAACGAGAAGCCTGAAGATGCTGCTAAAAGAGAAGTCGAAGAGGAAACGGGATACTCGGGTAAGGAATATAAAATGTTGGGAGTAGTATACGATTATCCATCAAAGGATAGGCACTCAGTGTATGTAGTGTTTGCGCCAAACATACAACGGTTACACGCCCAAACCCTTGACGATACAGAGCAGATCAACAGTAAGTTTGTAGATCTGGCCGAACTCGTATCAATGATCAGTGATAACTCGTTTCAAGTATCGAGCGCTATGGCAGCACTACTACTCAGTTTTCAAACAAAATGAAGTTGTCCGCGGCGAGCTTATGGCTTTGATTTTTGCAGCATATCTTCAGTATATTTATCTATGTTTGGTTCCCATCATAAATAGAAAACGAGGATGCGTGACATGTTTCCTTAGAACACTGTGCCAGAGATCTCCTTCCAATACCTGGGTCGTGGGTGCCTGTGCAGCGCAGTTTATGAATCCGTTTTTTTGAAGTGCCTCAAGATAGCTCTCTGCAGGTCTTCGAAAATAGTTGATTGGGCCTATATTCTCACTCAACATTACACTCATAATATCAGGTTGAGTGAGGTTGTTTGGTTGGAAATTGTATGTTTTGCCGCCATCGTCTGACACGCTTACACCTCTCTTAAAGTAGTTCGGATGTACAGTAGAGCCTATAAAACTACCACTAGGTTTTAGCACCCTATTTATTTCACTCAGCACTGCATCATGATTCTCAACCCAATGCAGGAGCAATGAGGAGTAAACAAAATCGACGGATTCGCTACTAAGTGGAATTCTTGTTGCATCTGCAGCCACTGGATAAACTCGTGGTCCTAGTTCAGATATGCGCTGTCCTATCATGGTGGGAAAATCCATACCAATAATTTCACTTTGTGGGATAATCCGTTTCACTTCGTTCGCTAGATACATATCACCGCATCCCAGATCTAATCCTACGCTCCCCCCAACACCTGATCCTTTTAATAAAGAGAGGAATATCGGATCGTGGTAGAAGTGTTTTGACACATAGTTATCTGAGTTCAGCTCAGCCTCAACTTTCGATGCGTAGTGTTCTGATACTATTGGGTTTTGCCAGCCTGACCTTTCTTGCATATTCTTTGCAATAAATATTCGAAAAATTAAAGTGGTTTCCGCTGTTAACTGTAAATTGCCCGTCAACATTTAGATTTTATTCTCTCGTGATCGCAGCTCATCCATTCATCATGATTTTCCAAAAGATCAACAAGCTCGGCTGAACTATTATAACAAACGAAACTATACTCATGACATTACATGAGTTTCATTTGTGAACTTAGTAGTGTCTCAACTTTTTAACCATAGGGTATGGAATGATGATTTCTGCTTATATTGCTGGTACTAGTACGTGGAGCCAACCCGCATGAAGAATCACCACTCGACAGGGTATTCACCTATGTTGTCGGTCGAGGTTCACTCACCTGTTGTGAGCCAAGCGATCGACGGCGAGTGTGTGACCCCCAACCTTGAACTTTATAACCCGATAACATGAAAACTTGATAACCTTATAACCGTTTGACCTTCGACCTGATGACTTTCAATCTAAAGACTTGCTCGCAGCTCGCAGCTTTGTTGGCTCACAAATTTTGACGAGAATATGTCTCAATTATAATTCTGGTACAATCACTTCATGAATGAAGTGTCGTTAAAAAGAGAAGATATAGAGTTAAAATCATTATGTTTGGATCAAGCAAACGGGATATATCAATTAATTGAAAATAATCGAGATTATTTGGGTGAATGGCTTATTTGGGTTGATAAAATAAAATCAGTAGATGATGTGGAGAAAATGGTTCAAGGGTGGATTGAAAAAAGAGAAAAAGGGGAACGAATTCATTTTGGCATTTGGTATCAAAATAAGTTGGTTGGTTTGGCTTTCTTTAGTTCAATTGAAGTGAATTGTAGAAAAGGAAGTATCGGGTATTGGCTGGATAGTGATTACCAAGGGAAAGGAATTATGACTGGTGCATGTAAATGTCTTATTGAATATGGCTTTAATGATCTTAAGCTTCACAGGATTGAGATACATTGTGCATCAGATAACCAAAAGAGTAGAGCTATTGCAAAGCGCTTGGGTTTTACAGAGGAGGGAATCTCTCGGGGATCAGAATTGGTAAGAGGCGGGAAACTTGTTGACAATTATAATTACGCATTACTTGAGCAAGATTGGACAAAGAGAGTCTGAATAGAATCTCAATTCGTTATTAAGATTGAATTGCAATGTCTTTCGGGTTCCAAAATCGAGACAGTAGGCTCAAGAAGGCACTATAAATAACAAACTAACATATGGTACTACATGTGATGATATTTACACTTATATTGGCCAATGTATGGTTGTCGGATAAAGTTCAGTATCAAAGTAAAGCAGTATCAAATGGTCTCGAAAAGGTCAGTGCAACATCAGCAATTATTAAACTGCAAAAAAATCCAATTCTGATTATTAACCTACAGATTGATCGAATCAAAAAGAGAATTTCAGTTAAATCAATAAAAAAAGATATTGGGTCAACACCTGATTATAGCGGTCAAGGACTTGATTTTTTAACTGTGGAAACTGTAAATTCTACTGGAAAAAAGAATCTCAAATTAATTCCTGTTTCCGTATCGGAAGATGTTGGTAATACGTCGATAAAATTAAATACTTTTAATCAGACGATAATTCTGCTCTATGATAAATCAAGTCGAATAAAAATATCAAAAATGTTTGATGGTAACCAAAAATTTTCTAGTTCGATAGATTTATCATTACCAAATAATTTAACACTACAGTCTGAAACTCTAACCCCACCTATAATTCAAAATTATCAGTTGGAAACTATTTTTGATGGAGATCCGGCTCAAACAGACCCGACGAAGACTCTGGATATTGTATTGGTTTCATCTGGCTTTGGACCAGGGGAACCCGATCTTTTTCGTTCATTTGTCTCAGTTCAGGCCGACCGGATGATTGGATTTTTAAATTACCCTGGTAAAAGTCCCTTCTCGGAAAATAAAAAGGTGATTAAAGTTAGAAGCTTAGTTTCAACGGAGTCTTTTCACCAAGTTGTAGATGGGAAATTGACAGTTGATTATGACCGAGTTGTCAATATGTTGTCGAAAAGTGGAGTGCCTTTTGACCAATATATGGTGGTTTTAAATGCAGACGGAACTAGTGGTGCGTCATTGGGGGGTGGATATGGTTATTTATATAGGACTCGTGACGGAATGGTTGACCAAGGTATGCTATTGGCTCATGAATTTGCCCATTCTTTTGGAGCAATTTTGGATGAATATGTAACTAGTGATTCCACCGGACTTGCTTATTTAGGAAGAAATTGTAAAGAAGATCCCACCGAAAAGTGGATCCATGACGAAGCGGGCGGATCGTATATAGGATGTCAGTATGGCTCAAATCTTTACCGACCCGAATATTCGTCAATTATGAATAATTTATACGGAAACATAGATTACAATGCTCCCACCAAATATCTTCTAGCGCAAGCCTTATCAGCTTACGTAGCAAATTCAATAGCTCCTTTAGCATGGCCGAATTCTTTTCATTTTTACTCTGAAGTAAGTGATAATAATGGTCCCTGGCCTATAGCGCCCTGGCTTGAGCAAGTTTGGATAACAAGTCTCGGCAATAAAACTACTTCTTATCATGCTTATTTTTCTCCGTCAGTGCCCTGGATTACTCAAACCATCAACATGGATGGGGCGACGCCGAGATCAATTAGTTTTAGCATTGATAGCCAACAACTTAAGACGAAAGGGGTTTACAATACCACTTTGATTATTGAAATTGCCGGCGTGACAGAACATGTTAATGTTCCAATTACCATTGCGGCCGGGATGAGAAATGAGTCAAATAGATTAACCCTTGTTGAACCTACAGGATCGTTATCTCTTAATTCCGGAGATTCTATAAATGTTCAGGCTCAACAAAGCAATAGTTTGCCTGGATTTAGAAGAATAGAATATAGATTCCAAGATCCCTATTCAAATACAGCAATTTTTTGGTCGAGAACGGTGTCGCCTTATGATGGGGTTTTTAATACTGTTCGAGGTGATGGATCTTTTATAAATTATGGTACCTATACTCTTTTTGCAAAGGGTATTGGTTATGAGCAAGGTCGGGACGTAATAAGTAATAGCCTTGAGGTGGAAGTGGTGGCGAAGTCGGGGACTGTTTGTAGCGATTATCCTAATATTTACCAAAGATCATTTGCCTGCTCTCAGAATCAAAAATCACGATTATGTTTTAAGGGAGCCAATGATTGTCAAACGCAGAATATATCCTATTGTTGTCCAATTATTAATTTGACACCGACACCAATACTAGTATCACCGACTCCAACCTCCGTCTCAGGCCTACGAGGGGACGCCAATCTGGATAATACAATAAATATTTTTGATGTTCAAAAAATTATCGCCCATCTTAATAATTCAATTATCGGCGGCCAAGCTTATGTGAATGCTGCAGCTGCATGGGCACCCTATGATCAAATTACCAGTGATGATGTTTACGCTGTAGCTTATTGCGCCACCCATGAGACTCAAAGCGATTGTTACCAAGGTTTCGTGGTACCAACACCAACCCTGAGTCCGACCCCACTTCCTCCTTCCCCGACAACCCTGAGTCCGACCCCACTTCCTCCTTCCCCGACAACCCTGAGTCCGACCCCACTTCCTCCTTCACCGACAACCCAAATATCGGCTTGTCAACAAGTCTCTAATCTTATTCAGACTTCATATGGGAGCAAGTGTGGACAAAACAGCTATCAAGTCATAGCGGACATGAATAAAGACCAAACAATCAGTGCCGTTGATTTTTCCTTGCTCTCTTTGGTACTGTCGAAACCTAATAGTGAGCAATATTGTGGCGGTATTTTGAGTAACTCAACGAATATTTGTCAGTGGGCAAAATCCTGTGGTGTCTTATACGGAAAGATTTATCAAAGTACGAATACGAGTTGTAGTCAACCAATTTCTGATTACCGAAAATACGATCAGGTAGCTGATATGAATAAAGATGGAAAAATCGACTTTACAGATTATAATCTATTTCTAAATCTGGCAAATAAGACGATTGATAGTACTTGTCAGAGTTATTTGTCCAACACAAATAATCCGTGTAAACTGTCTAATAATATACAAAATAGCGCATTTTGATGTTCTTTTTGATAATCTACTATAGATTTTTGTTTGATTGATATTGATAGGCTTGTATATAAATGAGTTGCCATCATACGAGGTGAGCTGGCGATACATCTGCGAATAAATATTAACGATTTTTTAAAAGAGACAGAGGTGTCCTAGGACTTATGGAGACCATTTCATGAACTTGTTTTAGTCCGATCCGAGGTGAGTATTCTAAAAACATATTAACCGAAGGTAGAAGATTATTTGAGCGAGGTTAAGATTATTGACCCCATCGTAAGTGGCCAGGCCATGGATCCCGTTTTTCAACGGGATGACACTAAGGGTGTCACTTTACAGACTTTATGGACTTTATTGACCCGCTCGCCGCTCGCAGCTTCTTTGGCTTGTAGCTCGCCCGCCGTTTTAGGCGGGTTCGCCCCTTTTCTTGTATAATCTCTCCATGGACCTATCGATCATCCTCGTTACATACAATACGCGTGATATCACCCTACAGACCCTTGAGTCACTGAGTCGTGCGCTGAAGGCTGACAAGGCACTCAAGACAGAGGTCATCGTCGTTGATAATGCTTCGTCTGACGGCAGTCAGGAAGCACTCAAAAAGCTTCTTGAGCCAGGCGTTATGCGTTATACGTTAAACGTTATATACAACCAGGATAACCTGGGATTCAGCCGGGGGAACAATGTTGGTCTCGCCCAAGCGACTGGACGATATGTACTATTTCTCAACTCAGATATGTTGGTAGATGATGTGCGACTCTCAGACCTGATCTCCCACATGGATGCGCACCCCACAGTCGGGATTCTCACTCCCCGTGTTGAGTTGCGGTCGGGCCACATTGACCCTGCCTCACATCGGGGTTTCCCAACACTATGGCGCTCGTTCTGTTACTTCGTGGGACTTGAGAAATTATCAACTTCCTTCAGTGCGACGAAGGGACTTTTTGGTGGATACCACATGCTGGACAATGACCTGAAGGTGGAACACGAAATAGAAGCGTGTACCGGTGCTTTCCTCTTGATCCGAGGTGATCTTGTGCGCAAGGTAGGTGGATTCGACGAGCAGTTCTTCATGTACGGCGAAGATCTCGATCTGTGCTTTCAAGTCAAGGCTTTGAGATACCAGGTCATCTGGTACCCTCATCAAACAGTGACTCATCTGAAGCACTCGAGTGGACTTGGATCAACTACATCCACTACACGGAAAAAAATCCGATGGCACTTTTACGATGCGATGGAGAAGTTCTATATGAAACACTATTCTCGTGAGCATTCCTCACTATTTAATCGTATTATTATCTCCTTGATTCAGCTAAAAAAATTATAAGTAGAGGGTTTCTGATATGCCTACAACCAAACGAATCGGTATCGACGCACGGCTCATGTATCAGACAGGAGTTGGGGTGTATATCCGCAATCTCCTCTTTTTCCTTTCACAACAATATATAGAAAATGTGGAGTTTTACATTTACGCTTCTGTTGATGACACGACTCGCTTTGTGACTCTCAACAAAGAAGTCGCACGTTGCAAGGCTTTCCACTTTTGTGAATGTGAAGTAGGGTGGCACGGCTTTGCAGAGCAGACTCTATTTCTCTGGCAACTCATGCAAGATCATCTTGACCTCATGCACTTCACATATTTTAGCTGGCCAGTTTTCTATCCTGGCGCGTTTGTCGCTACTGTGCATGACATCACCCCTCTGACGTATGTCACCGGGAGGTTGAGCGTTCAGCATCCTTTCTGGTATCGAATCAAACATCAGATATTTCAGTTCGCATTCACTCGACTGATTACAAAGGCAGCCCGCCTCATCGTACCTACACGGGCGGTAGAACGACAGATTATGGAATACTTCAATATTACTGCCGAGAGAATCACCCCGATTTACGAAGGATTGAACTACGAGTTCCCACGCGAGTCAGTTTCGCCATCTCTCAGCTATCCCTACTTGCTCTATGTTGGCAATTTTTATCCACACAAGAACGTCGAGTCACTCATCGAGGCATTCACAAAGATAGAAGACAAAGGTGACTTTCGGTTGGTATTGGCTGGGCCAGAGAACTATTTCTCACGCCATCTGCCTCCAAGCGATAGAGTGATAGTGCGCACAGATCTCAAGAGTCAAGACCTCGCAGACTTGTACAAAAATGCATACGCGCTCGTTTTCCCCTCATTCGCTGAAGGATTTGGACTCCCTGTCATCGAAGCTATGCATTTTGGTGTCCCTCTTCTCTTATCGGATATCCCTGTTTTTCATGAGATAGCTGGAGATCAGGCTGTATATTTTGATCCTCATTCCATCGAGAGCCTCCACAACCTGATTCAGAGCACCATTCACAGTGTATCGTTGGATCGTCTGAAGCCTACCTATCTCGACGAGACAAAATTCTCATTCCGCAATATGGCTGAGCTTACCCTCAAGATATACACTGATACCGTGAGGTAGGATATGAAGTCCAAGGTCATCGCGCAGAGCGCGACAAGTCAAGTCGAAGGTCGAAGGTCGAACGTCGAACGTCGAAGGGAAAACAGTTATCAGGTTATCAGGTAAATTAGTCCATCCCGCAGAGCGGGACAAGTACAGTCCATAAAGTCGTAAAGTCTGTAAAGTGTAGAAGGTAGAGTGTATCGTGTAGAACGGGAACACAGGATGGTTTGTAGTATTTTGACTTCCCGAATTCAATTCGGGAACCATGCGTAGTTTCATTCATGGGCCCCGGGTCAAGCCCGGGGAGTCAAGAAGATATGCATGATTACACTGTGTGATCTATTTGGACGGTGAAGTACAATAGCGAGATGAAACTGGCCATAGTTTATGATTGGATCGACAAAAGTGGAGGAGCAGAGCGGATATTGCCCATCCTCCGCGAAATGTATCCGACTGCAGATTGGTATACATCTGCAGTAGATGAAGCGCGTGCACCATGGGCACATGTATATCACTTCCACACTTCTTTTCTTCAAGCGTTCCCCTTGTGGATCCGGCGCAATCGATTGCTTTCGTTATTTCTCTATCCGTTCGCTTTTGAGTCATTTGATTTCACAGGCTATGATACGGTATTGACGATTACCTCGAGCTTTGCAAAAGGTATCATCACCCGACCGGGTACAAAACATATCTGTTATTTGCTCACCCCAACACGTTGGTTATGGGATGAAGAAGTCTGTGAGCGGGAAGATGCCCGCTATAGATTGTTTGCGGGTATCATAAGATCTATTCGCAAGCACTTGCAGAGGTGGGACTATATCGCAGCCAGCAGAGTAGATGAGTTCATCTGCATTTCCAAGGAGGTTCAGGACCGATGCCTCAGATATTACAAACGTGAGAGTACGTTGATCTATCCCTATTTTGATGAGACCTACTGGCAAGGATTGATCAGTTCTCGACCCCTCGACAAGCTCAGGGCAGGCAAGCCACGAAGTGGCCCCTTCGGGGCTCGAACTGACACTAACTACCCTCGAACTGAAACTACAAACTTACCCGTCACTTCGAGCCTTGAAGATGAGAAGCATGTCACTTCGAGCCTTGAAGATGAGAAGCATGTCACTTCGAGCCTTGAAGATGAGAAGCATGTCACTTCGAGCCTGTCGAGAAGTCGAACATGCCCCAAAATCAAATCCATTGGCACTTCATATTTTCTTGTAGTTTCTCGGCTCGAAATATACAAACGTATCGATCTAGCCATTGATGCTTTCCAACTCTTCAAAAAATCTGAAGGAGCTCATGAGCACACTCTTGTGATCGTTGGAAAGGGAAGCCAGTCAGATGTATTGAGACAGAAAGCGGGCGACGACACATACATCGTATTCATTCCTGAGGTGACTGATCGCGACCTGGCGCAGCTATACCACAAAGCGTCCGCTCTGATCATGCCTCAAAAGGAAGAGTTTGGATATACCGCCTGTGAGGCGATCGCCTGTGAGTGCCCCGTAGTATGTTTTGCCCGCGGTGGGCAAACTGAGATAGTCGAAGACGGTGTGAACGGACAGTATTTTCACTCGCAAACAGCCACAGCGATTGCAAAGTCACTTGTGCTGACCTCCAAACTTAGGTACAATCGTAACTCATATGAAAATAGTCATATTTGCGGGTGGAGTAGGAACACGTTTGTGGCCGCTTTCTCGCAAAAAATCCCCCAAACAATTTGAAAAGATTGTTGGTCCCCTTTCGACACTCCAACACTCCGTGAAGCGTTTGTATCCAGATTTCGACCCCGCAGACATATATATCTCAACCGCCAAAAAATATCGCGACATCATTGAGGGACAGCTTCCCGAGATACCTGACTCAAACTTCATCCTCGAGCCAGAGATGCGAGACAACGGTCCAGCGGTAGGACTCATAACAGCGATATTAGCAAAAACTGCACCCGATGAGTCCATGGCTATCATATGGGGAGATCATTTTGTCAAAAACGAAGATGCTTTCAAAAACATGCTTCTTGCAGCAGACGATGCGATACAGCAACAAAATGACGGCATCATTTTCCTCGCGCATACTCCTCGATTTGCCAATCAAAACCTTGGCTGGATTGAGTATGATCTCCGTGCATCAGCACATGTGAGAGGATATGACTTGCACGATCTCAAATCCTTCAAATACCGCCCAGACATGGAACTAGTCGAAAAATACACCAAAGACGGTGAGCATGCGTGGAACCTCGGATATTTCGTGACGAAGCCACGCTTTTTGTGGGATCAGTTTGCGAAGTATGCGCCGAAACTACATGAAGACCTGACAAAGATCCAAAATGCTTATGGCACACTCAGATATGGAAGCACATTGGCTGAGGTGTATCCGAAACTCGAAAAAATCTCATTCGACAATGCAGTCATCGAAAAAATACCTGCTTCACAAGGAAAAATCATCGTATCTGACATCGGATGGTCCGATGTGGGTGCATGGGAGGCTTTGAAGGAGTCGCTCGAAGACTCAAAGCTGCACTCAGTGACCAAAGGAGAAGTCCACATGATTGGTGGCAAAGACAATCTGATTATGGACTATCAAGGAAAAAAGGTCATCGTAGCAATCGATCTAGAGGATATGCTTGTCGTGAATACTGACGATGTATTGCTCATATCAAAGAAATCATCTGCTTCAAAAATCAAAAAAGTTGTAGAGGGTTTCGTTGGGACGAAATACGAAGAGCTGACCTAACGTCCATGGTCGATGGTCGAAGGATCATGGTTCATAGTTCGTGGTTCATAGTTCGTAGTCTATAGTTTATGTTTTATTTCTCAGTTCTTGCAAAGCATTAGATGTATAACCGATTTCTCAAACGCACCATAGATATTTTTCTTGCGCTCATACTCCTGAGTATTTTTTCGCCCGTATGCCTCGTCGTCGCGATTGCGATCAAGCTTGATACGCCCGGGCCCTTGTTCGCAGATACTCCCCGTCGGGTTGGCAGACACGGCAAACCATTCAAGATGTACAAGTTTCGTTCAATGATCGAAAATGCCCATGAGCTCATGCGTACGGATCCCCAATACGCGAAACTCTTTGAGGAATTCAAAAGCAACAGTTTCAAGCTCGCGCATGATCCACGAGTCACTCGAGTCGGGAGATTTATTCGCAAATATTCGCTTGATGAGGTGCCGCAGTTTCTCAATGTCCTCAAGGGTGAGATGAGCATCGTTGGACCGCGTGCATACTATCAAGACGAACTCGATCATCAATTGACCAAGTACACGCATGTCAAAGGCGAGGTAGATCTCGTGCTCTCCGTCCGTCCTGGCATCACTGGCCTGTGGCAGGTTTCAGGACGTTCAGACGTGAATTTTGACAAACGGATCAAACTCGATGCTCAGTATGCCAGAGATCTTTGTTTAGCCCGCGATCTGCTCATCATCTTCAAGACACCAATTGCAATGATTACGGGTCGAGGAGCGGTGTAGAACGGGGATGTTAATTTAGTCTATAAAGTCTTAAAGTCCGTAAAGTGACGAACGACCGGGGGGAGGTTGAACGTCATCACGTCAAAGTTCGGAAAACAGCTACGAGCTAAAGAAGCTGCACCTGTCCGCCCTCTGGCGGAAGCAGATTTAGCCTCATTTTAGAGAAGCTAGAAGTGTAGAACGGGAAGACAGGATAGTCCATAAAGTCCAAGGTTATCAAGTTAATTAATTCAATTATTTTGATTTCCCGAACCCCAAAGGGGCCACTTTGTGGTTCAGTTCGGGAACCATGCGCGCATTCATTCATGGACCCCGGGTCCCTCATTCGCCCCCGCAGAGCGGGACAAGCAAGGCTCCGGAAGGGCAGGCGTGTCCCGGGATCTTGTTTGAACTCCCCTCTAGAGAGGGGTGGCACACGGAGTCGCGTCTGACCTGTCTGCCGACAGGCAGGCGCGACGAAGCGTGACGGCTCCGCCCGTAGGGCTACGCCCGGAGGGGGCGTGTTACTGAGCTCGTGACACACCCAGCCGCCAAGCTTCGCTATGGCATGCTGGCAAGCTCCCTCTGCTTTTTTAACAATTCAACGGTCTAACCATCTAGCACTGTAACAATATATTCATTCAACCATTTAACAATCTAGCCATTTGCCCTTTGCCCTCTGCCTGTGAATCAGTATACTGACTGTATGGTATGTGACCGCTGTTCTTCTTCTCATTCTTCTTTTGATGCTTCTTCTCCTTCTCCTTCCCCTAGTGGCTTTACCCTCATCGAGTTATTGGTAGCTACCGGAATCATTGGAATACTCATGACAGTAGTACTGGTAGCCGTGAATCCCTTCCGTATGTTTGCTGCTGCTCAACAGACAAAGAGATCATCTGATGTATCTACCATAGGGAAGTCACTCGATATGTATCTGGTATCTATGAAAGGAGTAGTACCTACTCAGATGTATCCCTTGAATACTCCCAAGCGTATAGCAAAGAACTCTGGGGGTCCTGAGGCAGATCTATGTGCATTACTCTCAGGACAAGTAGCTGGATTACCTATTGATCCTACTACTCCGGGTACTGTAGTGAAAGATTGTACTGGTTCATACAATACAGGATACAATGCTGTAGCTAATGCATCAGGCAAGATAGGAGTGTATTCACCCACTGGTATATCTCTAGCAAATGCAACAGGAATGAATGTGATTACGTATGGATATGTACCTGATGACTTCATTACTCCTCCCTCTCCTGTTACTGCATATCGAGGACAATGGGGACTAGATGAGACAACCAGTACTGATACCAATCAATTCAAGGCCAGTGGGTATCTGGATACGGGGAAACTAGGACAGGCAGTATCTGTATATGGGAATGCGGCAGGGACAGCGGGCAGCACGTTGACCTTCAATCGTGGGGCTCAGATCAGCGGCAACAACTACGAGCATATTAATACTAACCAAGGGACAATTAGTTTTTGGGTGAAGCCGAGTTGGAATGGAACGGACGGTTTATATCATTTATTATTTATGAATAAACTGGACAACAACAATGAGGTTAGCATCTATAAATCGTCCACTAATAACCAAATAGTTTTTACTTATGGCGTAGAAGGAACTCCTTGGGGAACAACTGGAACAACTATAACGGCAGGGAATTGGTATCACATAGTTTTACGATTTTCAAGAAATACGGTGGATGGTACTAACTATGCAGATATGCGAATCAATAATGGTACGGCACTCGTTGATACCACAGCCTTTGCTGGCTATGCCCCAAAACCCACGTCTTTTATAGGCACTAATGATATAGGTACAAATCCAGCCCAAGCCCTCATCGACGACTTTGCCATCTTCGATCGTGTCCTCCCCACCACCGAAATCACCTCTTTGTACAACAGCGGCACTGGCAATGAAGCCGGGTACGTGGCTGACTCTTCCCTTAAGTTCTACGCCAAGATGGATGGCTCTGGTACCTTGCAGCCGGTGACATACAATGGCGGAGCAAGTGCCAGTAAGATGACCAGAACGTCCAGTGAGTTGACCGGCGGGACTAATTTAATACCAAATGGAAATTTTGAAAGTGCTACGGCTGGAGCACCGACGGGTTGGGCAGTTGACTCAGGTGTTACAGTAGCAGATGCAGAATCTGCAAACATTCTTTTTGATGCTAGATCGCAAAAAATTAGCGTTACTGCAATTAGTAAGAGCATAAGACAGACATTGGCAGTGACGCCAGGGCAAAATTACACATATTCTTTTTGGATGAAAACCGATCCTACATATAACGCTCAGATTGTAGTTTGGGACAACATTAATACAACTGGAATACGTTATCACCCTGTGACGACCACTAATGTTTGGGAGTATATCTCTGGGTCATTTAAAGTTCCTAGTGGTTGCACTTCTATTGGTGTTATATTGCAAAGTAGCTCCAACGCTTCATACTCTTTTTACGTTGACAATCTCACCCTCACCCCCAACCTCGTCGACAATGGCGGGATGGAAGGGACGTATGTGGCAGGATTGGCACCGGGGTGGAGTGCTTTTACTTTTGGTGGAACACCAACATTAGCTGCGGAAACGACAAGTATTCATTCGGGAACTAATAGTCAAAAAGTTACTACTGGAGCTGCTAACGTAGGTGTCTATCAAGTAGTCACGGTAGTTTCTGGTAATTGGTACATGGCCTCTTGGTGGTTAAAGGTGGATTCAGGATACGCTGAGGTCAACATTTACAACGGGGCGAATGTTGGCTATCTTGGAACTGCATCCAGTAGTTGGACAAAGATCAATTATATTTTTAAGGCAAATAGCACTACCCCAATCCTAAGAGCTTATTCAACTAACGCCGCAACTTTTTACATCGACGATGTATCCGTCACCCCCCTCGACAACGTGGCCCTGTCCCTCAAGGCTTGGGCACCGGTGAGTGATAGTTCGGCTATTGGGTCTAGTTTATCTGTTCAAGGTAGCGCTACTGGGGTGCAAAGTTTGGCTGCTGGAGTGCGCAATGGCGCTTACACTTTTGATGGCTCTACCGGCTATTTACGTCAACAAACGATTGCGACTAACATTGGCACCCTCTCCTACTCCGGTAACACTTTCATCGATGACGCTCAAACCTTTACGTCATATCAAGCTGCTAATCCCGCTACGTACATGATTGTGATTACTAATTCCGACAATACTACTTCGTGGGGGTATATCGGATCAGGAGGATCGGCGACAACTATTAACGTCTATACTACTAAAACCGAAAGTACCGCTGGCTTTAATGGCACCTCTCCTACGGGGAAGACTCCAGTGGGTTATGAAGTACGGAAGACGGACTTTCAGATTACGGGCGCAATTTCTATGGGGTCATGGATCAAGACTAACTCAGCTGCTAATTATCGAACCATTATCGGCAAAGTTGATACTACGCAGGTATCACAAAGCAATTATTGGTTAAGGCTAACGACGGGTACAGGAGAAGGATTCTTTAGGGTTTATGCTGCTTCGGTAGCCTATTCTGCAACTGGAGCGATCTCACTGGCTGATAATGCATGGCATTATATAGTTGGAGTATATATACCTTCAACTTCTGTCAGTTTATATGTTGATGGTGTGCTTATTCAACAAAACACTACCGGTATCCCTGCGGCGCTTGATGAGTCGCGTCTTCCAGTACGTGTAGGAGCCTGTACGGATTCTGCATCTATAGCGGATACTTCTCTAAACTATTTCTTTAACGGCTCCATCGACGAACCCTTTGTGACTGCAGAAGCTCTGACTCCCGGACAGATATTCGATATGTATAACAGCGGAAGGTAGAGATGATAGTCCATCCCGCAGAGCGGGACAAGTACAGTCCATAAAGTCGTAAAGTCTGTAAAGTGTAGAATGGCAGTGGTTGCCCGCCGTTTTAGGCGGGGTCGAGAAGTGAACCACGGACTCTCCTCTTGAGAGGAGTCCCCGAAGGGGGAGGTGTGTCATGTATTAATCAACACACCCCACCCGCCTAACAGCCGAGCCGTTGGCGGGCACCCCTCTTTCTAGAGGGGATTCGTACAAGATCCCCGGATCGCGCAGAGCCCGACAGGTAAACCCGGGCACCGCCTCCTTCGACTACGCTCAGGATAAACTCTGGCTATGCCCAGAGGGATGACCCTCCTTCGCTAAAGCTTCGGAAGGGCAGGCTTGCCCGGGAAATCAAAATAATTGAATCCATCAACTTGGTAACTTGAAAACCTAAGAACCTGACAACTGTTTTCCCTTCGACCGTTATACCTTCTACACTCTACGTTCTACACTTTATAGACTTTACGGACTTTATAGACTAACTCGTTGACCTTCGACCTTCGACCTTCGACCTGATGACCTTCGACGTGATGACCTGACGACTTCCTGTATCTAGCATATCCTGCTTGGGTATGATACGATATGACCTTGTATGATAAAAAAAATCTTCCTTACTCTACTCGTAGTTGTTCTAGCAGTTACAGTCGCTTTAGGCGCAGTTGGATACGTTCTTGTATATATCCCTGGGATGAAAGTGAAAGCGCGAGCCGAAATCTTCAAGACAAAGGTAACTGAGATGAAAGAAGTCGTCAAACAAAATGACCTTGACCTTTTATCTACCAAAACAGCTGAACTCCGCAAAGATTTTGAGGGTATCCGTACTGAGTCGAAAGCATTTGAAAACTTCACATTTATCCCTCAAGTGAAGGATTATTTTTCAGCACTTTCCGCTGGCGACAGTATGCTTTCAGCAGCTCAAGAGGCTATTACCGCCATTGCCCCAGTTGCCGATCTGATCGGATTCAAAAAAGGTACAAAGTCTAGTCTTGCTGACAAGTCAACCGAAGAACGACTGGCAACTGCAGTCTTAACCATAGACAGTCTCATGAGCAAGATTGATCCGATCGCATCAGATGTCGCAAAAGCAAAAGTAAATATTGATAGCATCGATCCGATGCGCTATCCAGAAGAGTTTCGTGGTATCCGTGTCCGCGAGCAGATCATCAGTGCCAAAGACCAATTTGATGGGGCATATAGACTGATCGTGAATGCTCAACCATTCTTGAAAGAAATGCCTCGGATTCTAGGCAAAACGAGCAAACAGCGCTATCTCGTGATTTTCCAAAATGACAAAGAGCGTCGGGCCACCGGCGGATTCTGGACTGGAACGACTGAGCTTTCTATAGACAAAGGTAAGATCGAGTTTTCGAAAGTCTCCAATATTTATGATATTGACGCAGGAGTTCAGCCCGGAAAGGCTCCTGATGCTATCAAGCGTTATTTTAAAGGAGTCAATGAGTGGTATCTCCGTGACGCGAACATTTCTCCAGACCTCGTCGAGTCTGTCAAAAACTTCCAATCACTCTACAAAACATATGGTTCAGCAGTTGAATATGACGGTCTCTTTTTCATAGACACCAAAATCCTCGTGGACCTCATCACTATCTTTGGAGAACCTGTCATGAAAGATGGCAAGGAAATCGGCAAGGCACGCTATGTCGAGGGATTGCAGTTTTCGACACAGATTGACCCACGCTGTGACTGTCCACAGGTCATATATACACTCCTTGAGTCTATAGGCACACAGGTAGGATATGCTCGTGCAGATCGTAAAGCTATTCTTTCGGGACTACTCAAAGATCTGACTCGATTTGCCATTGGCGCTTCTCCGAAGCTCTACTGGGGCAAGACGATTCAATCCATGTTGCAGAGTATGGATGAGAAACACATTCTCATGTTCTTCAAAAATCCAAGCACGCAGCAAGCAGTCGAAAAAATGGGCTGGGCAGGACGGATAGTTGATGCAGAGGGCACTGATTATCTCCATATCAACAACGTGAACTTTGGTGGTCAGAAATCGAATCTATTCGTGAAGGAGTCTGTCGTATCCAAGACTACTGGCACGCAGCGCACCGTTTCTATAGCATTCAAAAATCCATTCCCAGGGTCAAACTGTAATCTTGAGCAAAAAGAAATCCTATGTCTCAATGCGCCACTACGCAACTGGATACGGTTTTATGTTCCACTTGGTTCCAAGTTGGTCAAGCTGACTGGCTCATCAACCGAGGTCCGTACCTATGACGAATTGGGCAAGACCGTGTTTGAGGGATTCCTCATCGTCCAACCTGAAGGCAAGGCTGATGTCACTGTTGTGTATACGTTGCCTGCAGATGTGAAATCTCAGGAGCTCCTTGTACAAAAGCAAGCTGGTCTCCAAGATCAGACGTGGAAGGTGACCATCAATGGCAAGTCAGTATTTGATGGTGTCCTCATGCAAGATACCAAAATGAAGTAAAGATCGTATATCATATCGCATGTCCAAAAGCGTCAAAATTGAGGGGATTATCCTACGTAAGCGCGTGCTGAAGGAATCCGACACCTCTCTGGTTATATTCAGCCGCTCATTGGGTAAATTGTGGGTCACCGCAAAAGGTGTTCGACAGATTACATCCAAGAGAGCCGGCCATCTGCAGACAGGATCATATATCTCCTGTATTTGCCGACAGTCACTTGGTGGGCTGTATATCCAACAGTCGACCCTGATCTCAGCACTCTACTCGATCAAGCATGATCCACCACGACTTGAGGCGTTTACTCTGAGTATCTTTCTCCTTGATAGGTTACTTCCTGACTCGTTGCCAGAACTCGAAATATACATATCATTTCAACTTTTTATCAAAAAGCTCGCATCAGTATCTTCTGAGCAGGTTCATGACTTGTTCGTATTATTTGTAATCAAACTGCTCTCTGATCTGGGACACCACGATGGGTCGATATTGGCATGGAGTGAGTGCCGCGAGCTGTGTGAAAAGATCATCGAAGAAAAGCTCCCATCCGTATCTTAGGATATAGGCATGATTGACAATCATCTGATCTGAGATACAATAGAGTATTGCTTGAAGCGTCGATCTCGGGTGGCACCGGGGGAGCCCAGGGCAGACATACGTCAAAAGCTGAGTACTCTCATATGGATATCATGGAGTACTAACACGGGTGGAACCGCGATCAACATTACCGATATAGGTAGTAGACCGTCCCGATTACTTCAACTTTCTGGAAGAAGTAGTCGGGACGGTTTTTTTATGTCATACTGGTATATGGTCAGTATGAAACAAGCTGTATATTGTCAAAATCGTTCTCAATTCTCAATTGTTAATTTTTAATTATTCATTACTTATGGCCACCACCACACTCGACACGCTTGTCGCATTTACCAAACGTCGCGGTTTTGTTTATCCTACTTCCGAGATCTATGGAGGCCTTGCGAATTCATATGACTACGGACCTTATGGAGTACAGTTGCTCAAAAATATCAAGGATCTCTGGTGGAAAAAAATGATTGAGCAACGTGAAGATATGGTAGGTCTAGACTCTCAGATCATTCAGCATCCCACGACATGGGTAGCATCAGGACACGTTGGATCGTTTAGCGATCCTCTCGTTGAGGACTTGAAAACACACAAACGCTATCGTGCTGACCATCTGATAGAAAAATGGGTCGAAAGTCAAAAGTCGAAAGTTAAAAGTCCCGAAGAAGTCAACTTCCTGAACTCAGTTGTCGTTGAAAATATGAAGCTGGATGACATGGCGGAGTTTATCAAAAAGAACAACATCAAGTCACCCGATGGCAACGAGATCACGACGCCCAAGGCATTCAACTTGCTATTTGAAACACAACTTGGCACTGTATCAGGGGAGAAATCGATTGCATATCTCAGAGGAGAGACAGCTCAAGGAATATTTACGAACTTCAAACAGATCACTGATTCATGCCGAGTGAAGCTTCCCTTTGGTGTCGGTCAAGTAGGGAAATCATTCCGCAATGAGATCACCCAAGGACAATTTGTATTTCGGACAGTAGAGTTTGAGCAGGCGGAGATCGAGTACTTTTTTGATCCTGAAAAGACCGATTGGAAAAAACTAATGGAGGAGTGGAAAGCATCTATGTGGTCGTTCATTTCAACCGATCTCGGGATCGATAGTGCTAAACTTCGTTGGCGTCAACATACCGACAAAGAGCGCTCGCACTACTCCAAAGACACATACGATCTCGACTATCAGTTTCCGTTTGGATGGAAAGAGCTGTGGGGGGTTGCTTATCGAACAGATTACGACCTGACCCAGCATATGAAACATTCCGGCAAATCGCTCGAGTATGTCGATTCTGCCACGGGACGCAAATTCATTCCCCATGTTATGGAGCCAGCAGTCGGTGTAAACCGTATGTTTCTCATGGTACTCGCTGATGCGTATCGAGAGGAAGATCTGGGTGAAGGAAAGACGCGAACAGTTCTGAAATTAAAACCCAATCTCGCCCCCGTACAGATCGCTATTTTCCCTTTACAAAAAGATGAAGCGCTCCGAGAAAAAGCGCGGGAGATATATAATTCTCTGAAGAAATACTTTAGAGTCGAATTTGACGATGCGGGAAATATTGGTAAAATGTATCGACGACAAGACGAAATAGGGACGCCCTATTGTGTCACCATCGATTACAAATCCGGTGATTCTGGCATGGTTACGATCCGCGACCGTGATACAATGAAACAGGACACTGTCCAGGTAGCTGAACTCAAACACTATTTTGATACTAAGTTTACTATTTAGTCGTATTTATGAATAAAAAAACCATTATTCCAGTTGCAGCGATTGGTCTGGTAGTCGTCAGTCTCGTGGTCTATCTGGTGACTCGGCCAGCCGCTCCACCAGTCACCAAAAAGACCATCCAGATCACTCAAGCGCCTGAGAACGAGATTATTCCAACCGTTGGTCCAGAGGTCAAAGTCGATTTGAAGTCGGTTACGTCAAAACAAATCATCAGTCTCGTTGTAGATGGCGTACCTGCCAATACGACAGCCATAGAGTATGAGCTCACCTACTCAACAAAAGAAAAAGATGCCGATGGAGCATTTAGCACAGCGAAGCCAAAGGCACCCGAGACCACCTTCGGCAAGACCTTTGAGCGCCAAATCACCCTGGGGACCTGTTCTCGTAATGTATGCAGATATAATGTGGTCACCAGTGATATCAAAGTCTCTGTTAAGTTCGAGGGAGCGTATGGCTCGCAACTATTCCAGAAAGATTATAAAATGGACAATTTATAGTAGTTTTCAGCTCATCCGTGCATCGGGAGGGGATACAAAACCGTTGTAAATGTCCTGTGCTGGTGGTATACTATCACCTGTAATTGAGCTCCTTTGAGGGGTTCGCAGTCAAATAAAGTCACTATGGCAAATATCAAATCAGCCCAAAAAAAAGCTCGCAAAGACGTCCGTAAATCAAGTGCGAACAAGGTATATATTGGTAAAATCGACAAAATCGTCAATACTGCACGAAAAGTAGGCTATACACCACAATCACCTGAGCTCAACGCAGCCTATTCTCTCATCGACAAAGCTTCCAAGCGCAAGATCATCAGCAAACAGAAAGCTGCCCGCCTCAAATCCTCAATCTCCTAAGAGTGTAGAAGCATAGTCTATAAAGTCTATAAAGTCTATAAAGTCGTAAAGTCCTTAAAGAAAGACCTACTCCATTCTTATATTGCTGAATTGTTTAATTGTTGAAATAGCGAAGGAAGCCACGAAGGAGCCACTTTGTGACTACACTTGTCCGCCTTTGGCGGAACCAGGTCATAGACCCTCCTTGACTCCCTGGGCTTGATCCAGGGTCCATGAATGAAAACATATCATGGTTCCCGAACTGAATTCGGGAAGTCAAAATAGCAAGCTAAGAAGCATAAGATTCTTCTTAAGCCCTGGGCTGATCATAATGACCTTAAACCTTCGACTTTTGACCTGATAACCTTATAACCTTGAACATGCTTGGCCTTCCCTAGCTTCAGCGAAGGAGGGATTACCCTTGGACCTTCGACTTGAAGACTTTTAGACCTTCCTTCATCTTTCCTCATCCTCCTTGATCGATGTGTCATTTTCAGCTACTATGATAGAGTTTATTAGACTCTATGAAGTACGCGATCAATCTTTTTCCTCATAGCTCGCACAATTCAATCGATCGATTGCGATATTTTGGTACGCACTACTTGCGATTTGTACTTATTTTCACGCAACTGATCGTCATTGGCGTGTTCATGTTCCGTTTCTCATTTGACCAGCAAATCGTCGATGAAAAACAGAAATTAGCTCAAAAATTGGCTATCATTGAAGCAACAAAACCACTCCGTGCAGATCTAGAGAAAAAACAAACGGTTATAAAACAAATCCAATCAATTTTTTCAGCACAAGATACGTGGAAAGAGCAGGTAGCATACGTACGAAGCATTTTCCCCAAAAATGCATCGCTTACCCGACTTACGCTCGATACGAAAACTGTCCAGTTATCAGGCTCAACTGATACGCGCATGATCGTCCAACAACTTTTCCAAAAGCTCACAAACGATAAAAAATTCAAGTCGGTTAAGCTCGATCAGTTCACTCGCGATATCAATGGAAAATACCAGTTTGCCATCTTGATGGAAGGGTACCAGACTCCAATCAAGAATAAAAAATCATAATCATGGACAAACAAGAACTTATCAAAAAAATTCAGAATCCTGCCGTGGTGGACTATACCTACGGGATCGTATTTTTTCTGATATTCATTTTTTTTGTGGTTGTCGTCATTGGACCCAATATAGCTACTGTATTCAAGCTTCGACAACAGTATGTCGATCTTAGAGCCGTAAATGATCAGTACACACAGACGATCATGGCTATTAACAAGCTCCAGTCCCTTATATTGACTCGTCGGGATGATTTTCCTTTGCTGACCATTACACTTCCCGAACAGGTTAAAATCAGTCAAGTTATTTCGGATCTTGATGCTCTCCGGTTGGATGAATCAAATTCACAAGATGTTGCATATCCTGGGTTTGTTGTCGGGACCCAAAGCAAGGTTGTTGATAAAAAAACTCCGGCAAATGAATTGAAATCATTTCCCCTACTGCTGAAGATATCTGGTAGCCAGTCTCATATTTCTGACGTTATTGACCAACTTTTGAGTCAAAAACGCATTAAAACCATTTCACAGTATGTCCTCACTCCGTCAGGGGTGGCCTCGACAAGTGCAACACTTGACGCCCAAATCGAAGTACTCGTATACTATCAGTGATCCCCATCTATGAATCTAGCACTACCTCATCAATTATCAAAGCGTGACCTGTTCATCATGGTAGCATCTATGAGTATGGTTCTTTTATGTGTTGTATTGTTTGATGGATACCGATCCAGCCAGGTTGACAGAATCGATCAGTCAAATCTGCCTCCATCTGTAATTTTGACATCACCTGACATGACCGTATTTGAGCGTCTTAAAGAGTTGAAATGACTCGTATTTTGGCCATCTACTTCATTTATTCATGAGGCCACTACTGGAGAGCGCCGTTTCGATCTACTCAACCATCATAAATTGTGCTAGTATTTGCATGGTGTTTCATCCGTATTTGTATTATGTATAGCGATTTATACCTTCGTCCTACAACCGAAAGGCAAGTTCCTCGATGGGTATTAGTGCCTACATTATTGTTGATTGTTGGTTTCTCCTTTTATTTCTTTTCTTTGAAAACGAGCACCTCTACTCAGGCTTCTGCACTGAAAATCAGTGAAAAAGTGCAAAGTCAGACTGATACGTCAAGCTCTTTATTTTTTTCTCTTCCTGAATCACATTCTGTGTATGTATTGTATGGGACAACTCCTGACACATTGACACTCACTACATATGATGTGAGGGATGTTGTTGGCAGCCCGTCACCGCACAAATATTTCTACATTGAATTTACCGGTCTAAAGCCGATGACGCAGTATTATTATCATCTGATTGCTGATGACAAAATCATCCAAACCGGTGTTGAGGGGAATACAAACACATTTACCACATTGGCGAAACGCACTGCTGGCACAGTATCGAAGCCGGTGTATGGCAAACTGATCTCGACACAGGGGACTGGAGTTCCTGGAGCACTCGTACAAGTTACCTCTTCACCCAATGTACTTGGAAGGATGGTGATGGGTGTGACAAAATCGAGTGGCGAATGGCTGATTAATATTCCCTGGGCTACGGTAGATGAAGATACGATTCAAATCCGCCTACTGAGTGATCAGCTCCCCAGTTCGACGATCACTGCAGTTTTGTCTCGTGCCGCGCCTCTGCCGCAGTCTGTCATTACTGGGACCGATTACACCTTTATTTCAAATCATGACAATGTTCTTCCCGCGAATACTACTCGATCTGCTCAGCAAGACTACATCTTGTCACTGCAGTTCCCCATCGCCAATGCAGTGATTCCGATTGGCAAACCTCTGATTAAAGGAAAAGGAGTTCCGGGAACAAAGGTAACCGTATTACTTGACTCAAGTCCTCCGATTCGTCTTGAATCAATAGTCCGCAAAGATGGGATATGGGTGACTGAATCTGAAACCAATTTCACTGCAGGAAGGTACACCCTCGTTGCCTTTTTGCAGGATAACAATGGAGTTGAGAGAAGCATCGAAAGATCATTTGTCATAGCCAAGTCAGGAGAGCAGGTATTGGGAGAATCGACCACAACCATATCCACCCCATCAGGCACACTTACTCCTAGGGTGAGTTCTGTGCCAAGCCCGATTCCTAGTAGGGTAGTTACCACGTCACAGCAGCCTACCCCAAGCATCATAGCTGTTAAAGATACTCCTCCGGGGGGGATGCCGATATGGGTTGTTCTCTTTGGCTCTGTCTGTCTACTGGGAGGATATATTGCGATTAGAGGATCGCGCTATACGCACTGAGATTGCACGTCTTTCTTTTCTGTTCCCTTCGGACACGTCTTCAAAATCTCACTGTACGAATTTGGAGATATCCACCAAAAAATATTTATGGGAGTAGTTTAAGCAGGAGTGTCTTGAAGTTTTCAAAGTCGTTTTTCGGTGGCAACAAAACATATTTCCCTTCATATTCTGACATCGGTGGAACCTCGAAATAGTCTGAATCAATTTTGTTAGAAACAATCCGAATAGATGTGCGGCTCATGAGCATTGATTTGCCAATACCGATTGCATCACGATTTGAGATTGTGCGCTTGATATGGGCATCAAGGATAGTAGCCACTTTTTCTAGAGTACCAATGTCTCTTGCCTTAAGCCTCTCTATGATTTTAGCTGAGATTCCTTGGATGACCTCTTGCTGACGACCCGATCGTGAAAAATCGGTCCCCTCATCACCTGATGCATGTCGAGATCGGACATATTTCAATGCTACTGCTCCATTCAAATCGAGCTTTCCCGTTGGGAAGCTGACTGTTTCATATCGACAGGAGTAATTTGGGTCGTATGGCTGACACTCTTTGTTCTCAGCGCCTTGTATTGGGTACTCGCTGTCAACAAACCCAACCTGATTGGTAATCGTGATCCCACCCAACACATCGACTACTTCTTCAAACGTCGAAAAATCCACTACGAACACATGATCGATCGTCAATCCAGTGATGCGTTGAAAGTTCGTCTTCACATATACATATGGATCAACCTCAGTTTGCTGGAGAGCATATGTGTAGATCGTATTGATTCTATCTTTGATACTTTCATCCCAGAGGTCCCGTGGCAAACCAACTGTCGTGAGTGTGTTTGTAGAGGGAGCATATTTTGCAAGCATGATTGTATCAGTGAGATTGGGACCATCATGGTCGCCGCCTCCAACACCAAATATTAAGAATGTATACATACCCTGTGAATTGCTCGATTGGGGTAATGGGGCAGTTAGATCTGAAAATCGTATATGCACATGAGACAAAAACGAAGAAACCTGCACAAAGGCACCAACAGCCATGATACACAAAATGACAGCAATGTAGAGACTTATGGCAATCAAGCGCGTCTTATGCATGAGAAAGTATATTGTTGACCAATTGAGCGAAAACAAGTGGATCAAGACTATCTGTTCCTACCAATACTCCATCAATTACTCCATCCTTCATAAGATCGGTGACATTCTCAGGACTTACACTCCCACCGTATATGAATTTTTGAGTGGACTGGAGATGACATGATGATTTGAAATTTGCAATGTCATCAATTCCAGCGACTTTTCCTGTTCCGACAGAAGCAGCGGGCTCATACACGATATATGGTGACTCAGCGATGACTTGTTCAGGAGAAGTGACGCACACAAGTGGGGCGAGATTGGTCGACAGGGCTCTTTCAAACTTTGCCTGAACAATCTCCTGCGTATCACCCGACTGGCGTGTTTCAACGTGGCCGAGTATCACGTGCGTAGCAATCCCTGCGAGTGACTCAGAAGCCACCTGGCCTGTATGTTTACCTTCCGGTAGAGCAGATATATCTTGTGCTCCGACGGTGATCTCCGAGTCAGACACGAGTTGCTTAAGGGGATATATGAGTGGCAAAGGGGGAAATAGAACGAGCTCAATCCGACTTTCGATTACAGCCTGAGGGAACGAGATGTCCAAAGCATCCAAAAACGTATTGACCCATGCTCGAGTTGTGATGAGATTTTTGTGAGATTTCCAGTTGGCGAATAGTGAAAACATAGGAGTAAGTATTAGTAAATACTAAAGACTGATGAAATCCCAAATACCAAGTTCCAAATAAATTCCAATATACATTATCAATTTTACATTCTACGTTGCACCCTTTTTATTTGCCTTCTACACTTTTCCTTCTACACTATACGTTTTACCATCTACACTTTACACTTTCTGATATAAACTAGATCTTGTGCACTATCATTATACCTGCCTATGTCTGAAGATATCCTGAAAGATCTCAATCCTTCTCAACAAGCTGCCGCACGCTATACAAGTGGACCCTCAATCATCTTGGCGGGGGCAGGTTCTGGCAAAACCCGAGTCCTCATTCACAAAGTCGCGTATTTGATACAGCAAAAACTCTTTTATCCCCAAGAGATACTCATGATCACCTTCACTAATAAAGCTGCAGGGGAGATGAAAACAAGAATTGCAGCCATGTCCAAAGTCAAGGGTCTCAAGTCTCAGGCTCCAACCAGATTGGGATTTGTGGGGACATACCACTCGTTTTGCGCACGGATACTCCGTGTTTCTGGCCATCACATTGGCCTATCAACTGACTTTGCGATATATACCGATGATGATCAAGATACGATCATCAAACAAATCCTCAAAAAAATGGAAGTGGGCAAGCTGACCCCCGGGTTTTTCCTTGCCAAGATTTCAGATGCCAAGAATCAGCTGGTCAGGCCAGAGCATTTTCTTGATGTTTTCTCCTTTTACAAATCTGCGCAAGTAGCCCAAGTGTATGCAGAATACCAAAAGCAACTCACCGAGCATCAGGCTGTTGATTTTGATGATCTCCTGATGAAAACCGTCGAGCTCTTTCGAACTCATCCTGAAGTGCTCGCTTCATATCAAGAGCAGTACCGATATGTTCTCATTGATGAATTTCAAGATACGAATCTAGCTCAATATGCTCTTGCACGTATGCTGGCACAGACACATGGCAATATCACTGTTGTAGGGGATTTTTCGCAAGCTATCTATAGTTGGCGTGGTGCAGACATTCGCAATCTTGAACGATTCTCGACTGACTTTCCTGGTGCCACCACTTTTTATCTCGAGCGGAACTATCGATCGACCCAATCTATATTGACGTACGCGTATGAAAAGATCGTCCAGAATCAAACACATCCAATCTTGAAGCTCCACACCGAAAGTAGTATGGGCGAGGACATCATCGAGTATGAAGCAGAAAATGAGGAGCAAGAGGCGATGTATGTTGGCAGGACGATCACCGAACAGGCTCAACTCTATCTCGGTGATCCTCATGATCTAGACCCGTATGCACATTTTGCAGTGTTGTATCGAACGAATGCGCAGTCTAGAGCGATCGAAGAAGTATTTCTACACTATGGACTGCCGTATGTGCTCGTTGGAGGAACTCGGTTTTATGCGCGCAAGGAAGTGCGCGACGTATTGTCCTATTTGCGCCTGCTGATTGCTCCCGACGATCCTGTAGCGAAGGAGCGTATACAAAAGCTTGGAAAACGCCGCTGGGACCAATTCATGATTGCTTATCCAGATCTTGCAAATTACGTCTCAAGCTCCACACCCGAAACACTCCTTGAGCTCGTTCTTGCAAAGACAAAATATCTCGATCTATACAATCCTGACGATCCTGAAGATCTGTCGCGACTCGAAAATATTAAAGAGCTTAAGAGTGTTGCATCAGGCAGAACCACGCTGAATGAGTTCTTTGAACATGTTGCACTTGTTGAAAATGAGAGATCTATGGGAGAGCGAAAGAATCAAGGCAAAGGCATCCGTCTCATGTCACTCCATGCATCTAAGGGGCTCGAGTTCGATACCGTATTTCTAGTTGGACTTGAAGAAGGCATACTGCCGCACTCACGGAGCCTTGATGACCCTCTTTCATTAGAGGAAGAGAGACGATTATTTTATGTTGGCATCACTCGAGCGAAGACGCGACTGTATGTCACGTGGGCACGTAGGAGGGGCATGTATGGTAGGCGCCAATATAGTTCACGTTCGAGATTTATCACTCGACCAGAAGAAGAAACGATTAAGCGCGACTCAATCATCGATGACTGGGATATCGATCCATCTGTTAGTCAGTGGCAATCAAGACATGACGCAAAAACAAAAGAATCGCCTGGTGAATTTGGTGATATTGTGACATTCTAGGATATCCACGTAGATGCGCCTTTTTGCGGCAGATAGGATCATATATCCTGAGACAAGCTGTGTTCACGCTACATCATGACCGTTGCTCCACGATATGGCACTCCTTTGATCAACTGCAATGACTATGTATTGTTCTTGTTGGACACACCCGGTACAATAGAACTATGGCAAAAAAAGTAACGTATACGCGAGCAGTCAATCGTATAAAAACGGTGCTCATGGAGTACACCGTGATGTGGCTACATATCATCGGTTATCTTCCTTGCCATCATACCCGAAGATTTTTCTATCGCCTTTCGGGGATGCAGATCGGTGATGGGTCGAGTATCCACACAGGGCTCAGGTTGTATTACCCACTTAAGATTAAAATAGGCATAGACACCATTATTGGAGAGCGATGTGTTCTAGATGGAAGGGCAGCGCTGACGATCGGCAATCATGTAGATATTGCTTCTGAGGTGATGATCTACAACAGCCAGCATGACATCAATGACGCTGGTTTTAAAGCGAAATCCTCAGCAGTTAAAATAGGGGACTACGTTTTCATTGGGCCGCGTGTCATCATCTTGCCTGGTGTGAGTATTGGTAGTGGAGCAGTGGTAGGTGCGGGTGCAGTAGTCACAAAGGACGTGGCACCGTTTACAATAGTCGGTGGAGTGCCTGCCCAGGTCATTGGTGAGCGCCAGCTCAAAAATCCCCACTACACTCTTGGACGCGCTGCGTGGTTTCGTTGATACATCTGCTTATTCCTATTTGTGATCATTTCCCTGCATACTCAGCAGGTCTACGATGCAGAACATGCTCAATGAAAAAAGTGCAACAATCAGAGTAAAGGGATACGCAACAGGGTGTGAGATTACGTCAGTATATCGCTCGATAATCGTAGCAACGATTGAGAAAGGATTTGATAGGGTATCCCACGAATTGAATCGTAGGAATCTTCCCGTATAGATTCCGATACTGTTTAACACGGCTACTCCGAGATACGAGTATATTCTTTCTCGTATCTTGACTGTATACAGTTTGACGAGATAGACCGCTGCTATAGATCCAACCAAAATGCCATGTGCCCCATGAATCATCAGGAGGAGCGCATCAAACCAACTTGGTGCATTATGCAGCTCAAGATAGTGCATGACATCTGTCATCACATAGAATGCATTTGGAAAAAACAAAAGCCATAAAAGTATAAAAAAAATCTGTACATATTTCTGAAGATATTTCCTATATTCACATAGGACTCTTCCAATTAGATAAGGAATCCAAGCGAGAAGAGTGTTGAATAGTAAGAAGTTATATGATGTGATCCCGCCATCATTGCGTTGCGGCGAAATAAATAGTGCATTGCGGGATATGATAAGCGAAGTGAGAAACAACGCTTGGGAGACTAGTACGAAATCGAGCGCCAGACGTTTTTGAAATCTGGTCATATATTGAATATGTATTAATCTTGAGTTCCTACCAAATAGACAGCCTGCCAAGGTTTATAGTTTGACACGAACGTTTTCTCTTGAATTACCTCTAATCCTTTCGTTACTTTATAGTCGAACCAAGCCCGGAGTCCCCCAGCAGCCCAATCGACTTGCTTAGTGACGCCTTTTTTGAGGGAAGGGTCATCTTGGTATCGATCTGGAGGAGCAGGAAGAGCCCCACTCGTTGACACATCAGATATCGTGACTTTACGATCATCCATCTTCCCCCAAAGTCGATATATGAGCGTTTTATCATCGAGATTTGATTCAACCTGAATAAGGATAGCTGCCGGGGTATCGTTTACAAACTTCAAATCGACAGATGGGGAATACACTGTCGCATCACGACCAGGCTTACTATCATTTTCATAATATCCCACTCGGTATGCATGGGCCGTCCACTCGCTGATGGGAAGTCCAGAATTTATTGCAGCTCGAAAGAGTGTTGTTGATGTCTGGCACACTCCACCTCCATCTCCTAGCTCAGTTCGACCATTCACAATGACGTAGGCTTGCTGGTACCCCGTACGGGCAGATATTTCCCCAACAGTATCGTTATACGAAAAAACAGCTCCGCGTGGTATGAGTGTGCCATGGAGTTTGTCTGATGCGAGGAGGAGGTTGTGTATGCGACCGGGGATGGAGTGAGTATAGTTTGATGTTCCTTCTCCGATAAGTTCGGTAATCCCTTGGGTATTCGCTTGAGCCAACGTGACCAATGGCTTAACAACAACAGAATTTACGGTAAAAATAAATGGTTTTGTGGATCGAGATAATACTTTTGGGCTCAATAAGGTATTGCGGATCGAACCTCTCACCTCATCAGCATTTATGAGGAGGCCGTTTTTTTCTATAGAGAAAGCGCTCACCTTATTTCCTTTTAGTTCGAAAAGAGCATTTCTAGGCTCAACATTGTACTGGAGCGCAAGGAGCTTCAGTGTGTCGGTGATCGGAGACTCATCATAATCAAGGTGAGTAGTGAACTCAAAAGTTCGCAGTTTCAGCAGTGACTGCAGTTTTTCTTTCACTTGAGTTAACGAGCTGCCCTGTCGGGCAATGAGGTATGCCTGCTTCGCTATTTCGGCTCCATCGCTATGTAGCTTGAGCAATTCACCTGAGTATGTTGCCACGACACCCTCATTGTATTTGAGCTCAATTTGCGTATGTGAGAGCTGAGTATTCAGTTTTGAGTATTTATCTTGGATGTCTGATACTTTTCGATGACCCATCGAAACCCCATCCACAGTGACTGAGGGATATATACCATCCCGAAAACTATAATCTTGCAGTAATACAGCAATAGATATTAGTATTCCCGCAGTCAAAAAAGTTAAAATAATCCCCAACAAAAAAGCACTCAGCTCTGAAACTCTATGCTTGATACGATGTGACTTCGTCATCGTGTATATGATATCATGAGTGAACTGGTACATCAGCTGATTTACGTATATTCAACATGACAGCTACTCCAAATACACCCCAAGGCTCGCAACCTATTTCAGATATTCCTGAGTCGATCTTCGAAAATGTTGTAGCCGAAAAATACCCTGATGCTTATGAAGCTTCTCAGATTCCTGAAGAGGTGCCATCTGAGGTGACCTCAGCAACTGATGTCGACAGACCTGCAGCTGAGGTGCTTGATCAAGTTCCAGAAATGCAAAGTGATGATGGCAAGATAAAATATTTTTTCATTGGAATTATTGTCTTGGTATTCATAGGGATATTTGTTGCATTGATCACTATATTTCGTAAATCAACTCCTCAACAAGTTGCTGTTGTACCCGTCACGCTGACTTACTGGGGGCTTTGGGAGGATGAAACCATCCTCAAGCCTGTTTTTGATGCATATACCCTTGCGAATCCACATGTCAAGATCAGCTACGTTAAACAATCTTCAAAAGATTACATCTCCTTTATAAAAGGCAGATCAAAGAGTGGAAAAGGCCCGGATATATTCCGTTACCACAATACGTGGTTGCCCGAGCTCACCAATGATGATATATATGTCCAGCCTATTCCTGACTCTATCATGACTCCAGCGGAGTTTGAAAAAACATTCCATCTGATCCATCAACAAGATCTCAAAAAAGGCAATGCCTACTTCGGTATTCCGTTGTACGTTGATAATCTGGTGATGGTGTACAACAAGGATATACTCAAAGCTGGCGGCGTTGCAGGTCCACCACGACAGTGGATAGGGGATCTCGAAGATGTGGTGAGTAAAGTCACCGTGAAAAACGATACCGATGTTCCTGTCACATCTGGCATTGCGCTTGGGACAGCCAACAATGTTGAACACTTTTCAGATATTTATGCGGTTTTATTGCTGCTTAACAACCTAACTTCCCAATCGCTGCTTTCCAATGAGTGGGCTTTGAGTGTCTTGCGCAATTTGAGCACTCCGTCAGGTGCGGATCTGGGGAGTGAAGCCTTGCAGGTCTATCGACAGTTTGGTGAAGAAAAGATTTGGTCAAGCAAGATGCCAAACTCAATAGATGCTTTTGCGCAGGGCAAAGTTGCGATAATTTTTGCATATACATGGCAAATCCCCCTGATTAAATCCAAAAATCCCGACATCAATCTAGCTGTTGCTCCGCTCCCGGAGGGGTTGCAAGGCAAAAAACTTACCCTAGCTAGCTACTGGGTCGAGGGAGTATCGCCATATGCAAAAGCCGCCAATCAAGCTGAAGCATGGAAGCTGCTCAAATATATGTCATCTGCAGCGAGCGAACAAAAGATATATGAGGCGCAGACCAAAACGCGTGGATTAGGCATGGCTTATTCGCGAGTTGACATGAAATCGAAGCTGAGCGATCATCCGATACTTTCCACAGTGATTAGCCAGCTGGATCAGTCAGTATCGCTCCCCTTGGTGACTCGGACATTCGACAAGGGGCTCAACGATGAGATGATCACATACCTGCAGACTGCTATTGATAGCACTTCAAACGGGGTCTCATACAGTGGAGCTATGAGCACTGCAATAACAGGATTTACTCAGACCCTGACGAAGTACAAAGTCCTCCAGTGACCCTTGCGATGGACTCGATACTAGCGGGTATTGATTCATCTTTTCAGTTGTGCTAGGATCAAGAGTGCCCTATGAGTCTACTCACGTCGATATTTCAGAAAAAACCAAAAAGGGACCTGTTCCATGGGCTTTTGTTAACAGAGTCGGGCTTTGTACACTATATTTTTGAAAAGACACCCTCTGAGATAAATATTGATTACGAAGATTCCCATACATATACTCAGAAATTTGAAAAAGTCCTCGATGATGTTGATGAAGCGCTTTTTGAAGCTGAAAAAAGACTCAGTCAAAAAATCAACTCGATCATCTTTTTTGTTCCTACTTACAGTGTTGAAGTGCACAATAAAGAAGTCTCGCAGCCATACCGAAGAGCGATTTCAGAAATAGTCAAGAATTTGGAGCTTGAGGCAATGGGGTATATTGAGATATTCGATATCTTTAAGTCATCGTTATCAGACCAGCCCTTGATTTATATCGAATCTGACATTTCAGAGACATTGATAGGGACGGTTTCAGATGACACGCTTGATCGTCGAGTGATGGTGAAGACCGACGCAGCAAATATATCATCAAAGGTGCGTAAAATGAGTACGCATAGTACACGTGTTCTGATACGCGGCTATAATCAAAGCATTGTCGATCAGATCACCGATGGATTGGACGGGTATACATGCGCGCCTCTATCTCATACAGATTTCAATCTTGGATTGTTGCAAATACTACAGAATCAACTGCTTGGGATAACCGAGGATAAAATCGCTGATTCAGCAGAGGGCGAGGTCGTTTATGATGTGAAACATGAAGATGAAGTTGTCCCTGATGAAAACATTCAGTCAAACACAGAGGTTGTATATTCAAAGCATACATTGACTTTGACTGATGATTCCAGCGAGTCCCCTCAACTTAGTGATGCCCCCTTGCCTGCCGCGAGTGATGTATCTATCCAGACACAGCATCTGCCCAAACATGGTGATGTAGTGAAAGGTTTCAGGCTGCATCACTCCGCGAAGACATCGAAAGCTACCGAGAGTGCTCATAGAGATTCAAGAAAGAATGCTCATCTATCTTTTGATGGTGACGATGCGGCGTCCCAATCGTTGGATGATGTTCAAACCAATGATCTCCCCCCATCAAAAATAAATGTGAAAACAAAATCATCCATTAACTTTTCTCACATATTTGGTCGGTCGTACATCTGGTTAATCGGATTGATGCTTATCATAGTTGCTTCTATATCATTGTTATCTGTATACGAGTATGTGTTTCATATAGTCAAAATCGAGATATCCATGCCAACACGTACATATGAAAAAGAAATTGTATTGATGGGCATCCCTGTTACAAAATCTGTAGAGGAAAAAGAGGTAACTGCTGACATTCCTACCACAGGCAAAATTGATATTGGTGAGCGCGCAAAGGGGCAAATCAGCATACTCAATTTTCAAAACAAGGTTGCATCTTTGAGTGCGGGAACCAAACTAACATCAAACGGTCATACGTATCAACTCGACTCTGATGTGATCGTAGATGCAGCAAAAGTTAACCTTGAGAAGCGTACGATCGAGGCAGCTTCAAAGACTGTGCCCGGCTCGGCTACAGGTATTGGACCTGAGGCAAATCTCGATAAAAACGCTCAACTGGCCATCGTAGACGTGAGCTCATCAGCTATGGCTGGTATCGTTGATTCAGCCATCACCGGAGGCACAAGCAAAACGGTCTCGGCAGTTGCTTCGGCAGATATCAAGTCGCTCAGACTTGCTATCGCTGAAAAGGCAAAGGTAGCATCAACATCTTTATTGGGACAAAAACCACAAGACTCTCTGACTCTTGATAGTATTTCAAAAGTCGATGTTGGGGATATAGATTTCAGCGGTTCTGCTGGTGATGTCGCTTCACAGCTCAATGGAACTGCACGAGTTAACTCAGAACTGTATTCAGTGCAAAAAGCATTCATCGAACAGAAGGCGCATGCGGAAATGATAAAGTCAGATCCTTACGCTCAGTCCACTGAGGGAGTAGGCCAATATACTTTTAAGGAAGTGAATATGAATGAGAATGGCGAGACAGTAGATCTAATTCTCGTCCATCAGACAAAAATATTTACCTCTATTCCTGTCGATCAAATCAAGTCTCGCATCAAACCAGCCCTTATCGATACTAGTGTATCCACACTCAAAAATGAGCTCAAAGCAGCACGTATTAATGTGGTTGATGTTTCAGCAATCAAATTATGGGGAGGATACCTTCCTTTGTTTAAAAAGAACATTGATGTTTCGGTCATACCCGAAAAGTAAAACGCATACACTCTCCTCAACCTCCCCCCAGCCTTAAGTTGCAAACGTGAGACATATCGGTGTATTATGTGCCCATGTCACAGAGCGTATATATTAAGCATGTTCCGAACACCAAGAAACTTACTGTGCTTTTCCTTTCGTATGTCTCCATGACCATCGGATTTGGCTTATTGTTTTGGACTGCATATCCTATATTGAGCTTTGAAATAAGCCAACAGCTAGATAGTTATGATCGATATCTTTCACCAGTTAAAACAGTTATCAAAAATTCTACAAATGATGTCTTGGGATCAAGCACTGCATTGAGTCAGAATGTACGCCAGTTTATACAAGTCCAAGATTGGTTCCCTTCACGTCCACAAAAACTTGCAACAGATCAAAGCTCGATTCCATACACACATTTTTGGATTAGCATCCCCAAGCTCTCAATAAAAAATGCTCAGGTAGGTGTCGGGGGTGAAGATTTGTCGAAAGAACTCATTCACTATCTGCCAACTTCAGCTCCTGGAGATTATGGAAGTGTAAACATATTTGGACACTCAACACTTCCTCAACTGTACAATGTGAAAGACTACAAAACCATATTCACATATCTACCTAATCTGAGTATCGGTGATACAATCCAAGTCAATGCCGGTGATCAGCAATATGAGTATGAAGTTTTTGATATGTTTGTGGTAAAACCTGATCAAGTATCTGTCCTTGAGCCTAAGTATGACGCGTCCTACTTGACGCTTATCACCTGTGTTCCTCCGGGGACATTTTGGAATAGACTAGTCGTAAAATCAAAACTCAAGTATCTCCCTTTCAAAGGAGAGGCAAAGAAGGGATAGGTTGTCGATCAATGCGGGCTTGATAGAGGTATACTATAAGGTATAATACCGACTATGCTCGAATTATCATCCAAGTTATCTACGTTGCGTCCGAAAAGACTACTGCTTCTATCAGTCATATTCTTCGTCAGACTCCTTATCACTTTGGGTGAGACTACAAGATATATATTTGTCGATCCCATTGTCATAGTGTTTAAGCATTTCCTTGCTATAGGGTACCTTATTTTATACATACTGTCTCAGTCGAAAAATGAGGGAACTCGGTTGTCTGCTGGCTTATCTCTCTTCTTCCGCACACTATTGGTGAGATTTTTTTCGTTCATAATCATTGCATTGAGCCTCATTGCTCACAAGATCCAGGATGGGTATCTCTCTACATCAAAACTATTCAAAGAACTTCACCACCGTCTCATATTTGTTCGAAATCGTATCGTTTCTTTTCGAGTTCTGAGACCAAAGTCTAAGGTAGTTGTCATGCAGCTTCCATTCAAAACCAGTTACACATATCAATTCCTAGATATATTCAAAGGCGCTATCCTCAGGGCTAGGTTGTATATTGTTGTTGGACTTGTTTTGCTCGTTGGCGTATCTGTCTATGGGATATACATATTTTATGTTGGACTTCCCTCTCCAACCAATATTGGGAAGATAAACTATGCATTAACCACGCATATATATGATCGAAATGATAAGCCACTGTATGAACTGTACCGTGATACTAACCGTACTCCAATAAGGCTTTCAAACCTCAACCCACATGTTGCTCAGGCCACCATTGCCATCGAAGACAAGGATTTTTATCATCATTTTGGCATTTCTCCTATTGGCGGTATTGCGCGTGCAGTCAAGGATTGGATAGTCAAACGCCAAGTACAAGGAGGCTCGACAATCACACAGCAGTTGGTCAAGATGTCACTTTTGTCATCTGAACGTACCTTTACACGAAAGATCAAGGAAGCTGTTGTTGCGCTTCAAACTGAGCACATGTATACCAAGAGTGAAATACTTGAAATGTATTTGAATCAAGTTCCTTATGGAGGCTCGGCGTATGGAATTGAAGAGGCAAGTCGCACATATTTTGGAAAGCACGCAGCTGATTTGTCTTTAGCAGAAACAGCACTCCTTGCCGGGCTTCCCCAAGCACCTACAGCATACTCACCTTTTGTGCACCCTGATCAGGCCATCGTGAGAAGGAATCAAGTTCTAGTCGCCATGTACGACCAGGGGTATATAAATGCTTCACAGTTGAGCGGTGCGCAGAAAGAAATACCGGTTTTTGCTGATAACTCCACTTCGATACTTGCTCCTCATTTTGTGTTTTATGCGAAACAGCAAGTTGAAAATGATTTGAGCGATATTGATTTGGACAAGGCTGGTTTGCAAATCCAGACCTCGCTCGATTTAGATATCCAAAATCGTGCACAAACTATACTCAAAGAAGAACTCGAAAAAGTAAAAAATCTTGATGTTTCAAATGGAGCTATTTTAGTGACAAACCCAAAGACAGGCGAAATCCTTGCTATGGTCGGATCATCTGGATACTTTTCTGGGAATGACTACAGCGCATTTAATGTCACTACTGCGCTGAGACAGCCGGGGTCTTCGTTTAAACCTTTGTTATACGCATATGCACTCCAAAGGGGATACACCTCAGCGACAATGATTGATGATTCGCCAGTGACTTACTTTACCCCCGAAGCGTATAGACCAGTGAATTATGATGGTAGATTCCATGGTCGTGTTACGCTGCGTACAGCACTTGCCAACTCATATAACATACCCGCTGTTAAACTCATTGATAAAGTAGGTGTGCTCAACCTGATTAATTTTGCTCGCACATTGGGTATAGATACCTGGGAGGATACATCGAGATACGGCCTCTCATTATCGCTTGGTGGAGGAGAAGTTACTATGACAGATATGGCAGAAGCGTACAGTGTATTGGCAAATCAAGGTAAACGGACAAATTTGACTCCGATTAAAAAAGTAATTGATGCCAATAATATTGATTTTGGTATTCCAGCACCTGAAACAGAACAGATCATCGATCCTGCATATGCATACATAATTTCTGACATATTATCTGATAATCAGGCGCGAACGAATGCATTTGGTGTAGGTTCAAAACTTGAGATACCTGGATACAAGGTATCTGTGAAGACTGGTACAACTGACTCAAAAAAAGATAACTGGACGATAGGATATACTCCTGACTACTTAGTTGTGGTGTGGGTAGGGAACAACGATGGAAGGCCGATGAATCCATATTTGACATCAGGTGTCACCGGAGCTGCGCCTATTTGGAACAGAGTCATGCAATATTTACTTGATGAAAAAGGGCAAAAGAAAAAAAACTGGTATGAACGTCCCTCAAATATCGTGATGAAAACATGCTATGGCAAAAATGAAACATTTATCTCGGGGACCGAGAACTCTGTCCCGTGCTCTGCTCCAACTCCGAATGCAGAGCTGGTGAAGAAAGAAGATGAACACAAAAACCCATGAGCTCGCAAGAAGCGTTTGCTTAGATTCCAACTGCACCAATCTCAATGAGTTTCGACTTCAATTGTGCATCCGACGGTTCAGTCAAAGTGGAGTTGTCATCAAATACGATAGTGGGCAAACTCTGAAGTCCATTATTGAGTTTCTCTACAGTTTCCGCTGCTTCGGGAACCTCTTCAAGATTTATATAGGTATATGGGACCTTCAAATCTGAAAGTAGTTTCTTTGACTTTATACAGTCAGGACACCACGAAGCACCATATAGTTTGATCATTTGTATTACTAGTTAATTATGCATGTTGCACATCAGTTGTTGCAAATCAGAGATTACAGTATACTGAAAACATATGGATATTATAGCAATCTTATACATCTTCGCTTTTTTAGAGGGGTCGATCATTGGTTCATTCCTAAACGTAGTTATTGACAGGCTTCCATCAAAGGAGTCCCTCCTTGGTAGATCGCATTGTGATGTGTGCAAACGTCGCCTCGGCATGCCTGAGCTGGTTCCAATTTTTTCGTATATTATGCAGAAGGGTGTTTCTGCATGTTGTCATCGGAAGCTCAAGATTCAGTATCCTTTGATTGAGTTTCTCACTGCTGCTACATTTGTACTGATTGTAGGTTTGTATCACTCGCTATTCGGTGTTGACCGGCTACTCAATGAGCTTCCTGTTGTTATTACTCTTTTTGCCCTCGCAGCAATCACTATTGCGATATCTATCATTGATTTCCGTCATCATATCATCCCTGACGAGTTGCAGGTCTGTTTGATTGTTGCAGCATTGGCACATGCCTATCTAGCAGGTCACTGGAGCACTGCATCGCTTATGGCTGGGCTGATTGTGTCTCAGCCACTCCTCATGATCTATATGTTAACTCGAGGGAGAGGTATGGGATTTGGAGATGTAAAGCTTGAAGTGGGACTTGGGATTTGGCTTGGAATCATTCCTGGTCTTCTTGGAGTTTATCTCGGATTTCTTATTGGAGCTATATATGGCCTCGCACTCCTGATCATACATCGGGCAAAACGACAGAGTCACATTGCTTTTGGTCCCTCACTGTTGATTGGTGGCTGGCTGGCCTATTTTATAGGCGACATAGTAATCCAATTTTATCGAGGTCTTCTCGGTATCTAGATCAGAAGGTTACCATGTGAATGGCTTAAGAACATTTGGGATACCAAATGTTCCATCTTCCTGCTGATAGTTTTCCATGATGGCAATCATGATTCTTCCAAGTGCAAAGGCAGTTGCATCATTTGTGTGGACATGCTCTATCCCACCCTCGTTCTTTTTAACTCTCGTATTAAGCCTCCGTGCCTGATAATCAGTCATATAGTCGGCGGTATGAGTCTCGCAATATGTGTTTTGACCAGGCAACCAGGCATTGATATCCCATCCACTCGCATTGGGCTTTCCGATATCAAAGGTACATTTCTGGATCAGTTGGTATGGTATCTCAAGCGCCTGCATGAAGTATTCTTGGATTGCAATCATGAAACGATGTTCATCAATTCCTGTTTCAGGTGTTGAGAATGCTTCCATCTCGAGTTTATCAAACTGATGCATTCGCTTAATACCTTCCATATCTTTGCCGTATGTACCTGCCTCGCGTCGGAAGCTTGTTAGATAGCCGATATATCGTATAGGGAACATATTCTCGGGCAGTGTTTCGTTCCAATACATTGAGCCCATGGTGTGTTCTGCGCTTCCTTGGAGCCACAGATCGTCTTCGGGCATGCCTACTTGGTAACGTTCATCACGAGGCTCAAGTCGATCCATAGCTGAATACGGTGCTGTTTTAATCATGGCAGGAGGGAGTATTGGGGTGAAAGCCTTGCTGCTGATTTTGAGATCATGATCACTGATTATTTTTTTAAGTATTTCTTCATCGCCAAGAGTCTTCATAACAAACTGAACTATGGCAAACTGCAGTTTGACCAGGTCACCTTTGAGGTATGCAAAGCGACTGCCTGCCACCTTTGCAGCACGGACTTTATCAATGAGATTGTGAGTCTCACCCATCTGCCAATGCGTTTTTGGTGAAAAGTCAAATATCCTCTTTGTTCCCCATTCCTTCACGACTTTGTTTTCTTCTTCCGAATGGCCTACGGGAACATCAGGAAGAGGGACATTGGGAATAGCAAGAAGCAGTGGAGTCAGCTGCGAGCTGCAAGCTGCAAGCCGTTCTTCAACACTTTTCAACTCTGTCTTGATTCGTATGCCAGCAGTACGCGCTTTTTCGGGATCAGACTTGCCAAGCTGAGCAAGCTCATTCCGTTGGGTACGCAAGTCCTGCTCCTGTTTTTGTATTTCTCGGAGACTCACATCGAGTTTGAGTACAGCATCAATATCTACAACTTTAGATTTATCAGCTGCTGCCTTGACGTATATTTCCGGATGTTGACGAAGATGATTGAGGTCGATCATGGAGATATTGTACAACTTCTTGCATAATATGGGAGGTAAATACACATTATTCATTTTGATGTTTTGGTATGATTCACAACTATGGACACATATCATCCCTATCATCCAGTGGTTTCAACAATCATTACCCTTTTAAAGGGTGGGGGATACTGGTTCGAAACGTGGGAACATGAGCCTGTTACAACGAGTGAAGAGGCTGCGAAAGTGCGCCATGGATACAGCCTATCACAAGGCGCGAAAGCTATCATTGTCAAGTCTGAGAAACCACATCAGGATACGAATAGCCACTTTGTAATGCTCGTCCTTCCTGGTGATGCGAAGATCGATAGCAAAAAAGTTAAAAAATCACTTGGATTGGGTAAGTTTAGTTTTGCTAGCTCTGTCGATCTGGCGCATGTTACTAATGGAGTAGAAAGTGGAGGAGTCCCTCCATGGGGGTCGCTATTTTCACTAACAGTCTATGTTGATGGAACGCTCTCACAGCATGAAAAAATCATTTTTAATGCCGGTGATAGACGTTTTTCGATTGCGATGAAATATCGTGATTATATGACTCTAGTGCAGCCCCTCATCGCCGACATTAGAGTATCCTAAGTAGTTCTTGCAGTCGGGACGCTTTGTCACTAGATAGTTTAGTTATGTATTGCGGATCTAGAGGGTGCGTATGATCAATGGGGATGAGTTTCACGTGGACATGCGGGACCTCAAGCCCTTCGAGAACCATCCCAATTCGCTCTGCCTTGAGCACCTTTTTCATATGGATTGCCACTTTTTTCGAGAGTGACATAAGGCGCACGTATTCGCTATCAGCCATATCGAATATATAGTCGATGGACTTTTTGGGGATGATGAGGACTTGTCCAGGATGCATGGGATAGATATCAAGAATCACGATGTGAAGAGAATCCTCATACAGGATGTAGCTTGGGATCTCACGCTTAATAATTTTGTCAAATATTGTGCTCATAATGAGGCTGCCCTAATCCAACGATAGGTAATATCTGATCAAATTCGTCGATGGTGTATGTAGAGATGAGGTCATGAAGTTTGGCGATATTTGTTGTGATGAAAATAGAATCGATACCTGCCTGATTAGCAGCTTTAATATCATTCGGACTATCTCCGACCATCACGGTTAACTGGGGCTCTGCACGAAGCTCTGTCATGGCTCTCTGTATACCTTCTGGGTTAGGTTTTGCTTCAGAAACGTCTTCTAGGCTGATTGTATAATCGAAATATTCTGCAATGTGCAGAATATCGACAAGTGCATCGATTTTTTCCTTATTTGCGCTCGTGACTATGGCAGTAGAAACATCATTCTTTTTGAGAGTTTTTAGCGTCTCTAATGCTCCATCAAGCAGGGAGTACTTGTGTAAGTGATTGCGTTGCATTTTTTTGTGCGTTTCACGCATAAGCTTTGCTTTATCAGAGCCGAATAACTCATCGTATACATCAATGATGGGACGACCAGATCGATTTGTTAGCGTATGTTTATACTTCTCATACTCATATCCATGATGATTGAGTGTCTCACGTATTGTGTGAATAAGGGGGATTTCTGAGTGAGCTATCGTCCCATCGAAGTCAAATAGAACAGTTGAATATTTTTTCATAAATAGATTTTACAAACCAAGATCAGACGCGCTTTTTTTCATACCCATGAGGACGATATCGATGAACTCTTGTAGCTCAATACCCAGTTTGGCTGTGCAGAGCTTGATCCCCTCTCGATCGATAGCCGCGGCAAATGATTTGCTCCCCATTTTTTTGATCACAGACTCGACAGTTAAATCGGCTATTTTTTTGGTCGGCAACACGAGAGTAGAAGCGACAATGAGGCCAGTTAGCTCATCACAACAGAAGAGCGACCACTCGAGTGGTGTCTCAGGCAATCTAAACCCGGTCACATGGTGTGCATGTGTCAAGATGGCATCGATCAAATCATTATTGTGTACTCCCATGGATTTCAGCCACTCGATCGTTTTGAGTGTGTGTTGATTTGGGATTTCACGACATTCCTCCCAATCAGCATCATGGAGGAGTCCTACCACACTCCACAACGCCTCATCCGCATGGTGATGTGCTGCAAGTGCGCGCATTGCCGCTTCTACCGCTAGGCAATGTTTTTGAAGATTTTGATTTTTTATATGTCCGGTCACCAGGGTCCATGCTTGTTCTCGTGTAATTCCAATCTGGACTGGTTGGTTGGTAGTGTGGGATACGCTTGAACCAGCTGGATTAATAGCCATCTGTTTTGGCGCTTTGGCTTTACTGCTTAGGAATGGATAAATTTTCTTCGTAAGCGAATCGGTATCATTTCTTAATATCGGGAACATCGCACCCTCACGTGCGGTGATGTCCTCAAGGAACCAAAACAGTCTTTCAGAAAATCCGAGTCCTGTGGTTGGAGGCATCCCATACTCAAGCATCTCTACAAAGTCGATATCCAGCATCTGAGCTTCATCATCACCTGATTCTCTCATTGATTCTTGAGATCGGAATTGCTCGAGTTGATAGATGGGATCGTTGATTTCGCTGTATCCATTTGCGAGTTCGGTACCAGCAATGACGACATGGAAGCGTTCAGTGAGTCGTGGATCATCTGTCTTTGCTTTGGCCAGTGGTGACATAAATGCGGGCTCATTGACCAGAAAGGCTGGACCGGAGATCGTTTTACGAATCAGCTTCCACAGGTTGTCAATCATACGCTGTCTATTGATGGCGCCATCTCCGAGCTCCACCTTGTGCTCAATCAGTATCTTTTGCAAGTCGGCATCCGGCGTGTTGAATATATCTACTCCCAGCCTCTCTTTGATAATCGATGCATAGTCGATTTGTTTCCACTCGTCACTCAAGTCGAATGTGTGCCCTCGGGTGACGAAGGTCGTTTTGCCATAGACAGCTTGTGCAGCTGCAATCATCACTTCGCGCGTGAGTTTCATTTGATCTTGGTAATCAGCATATGCCCAATACCATTCGATATGGTTGAACTCATTTGCATGCTCATCACTCATTCCTTCGTTGCGGAATACAGGACCTATTGCAAATACTTTTTCGAACCCTGCGCCAATTGCACGTTTGGAGTATAACTCGAGAGAAATGCGTAAATACAAATCTTCATCGAGTGTATTGTGATGAGTCACAAATGGTTTAGCATCAGCGCCACCTGTTGTGTGCTCGAGCACTGGCAAAAATACCTCAGTGAAACCCTTATCAACCAGGACGTTGCGTATTGACTGCCAAAATATCGCCTTGCGACGAATTATTTCGCGTACTGATGGGTGGAGAACCATATCGACGTATCTACGACGATACCGCTCGTCCTTATCATCCATTTTATTTGGATATGGACGAATACTCTTTGACAGGAGAATGATTTCACTTGCGAATAAAGTGACCTCACCAGCTTGGGTTTTATCTAGTATCCCTGCGACTTGGATGAAGTCCCCTAGATCAAGATACTTGAGTTCTGCCCAAGACAATATCTGAGTTGTTCTCGGCATGTTTGTTTCTGGTGGATATACATCTCTACGAATGCAGATTTGCATACGCCCAGTCGCGTCCTCGATATCAGCGAAAATGAGCTTACCCATGGCACGCCACTTCATGACCCTACCTGCGAGGGTGATCTGGGAGCCTTTTCGTTTGTCAAATTCAGCATGCACGATTGCATTTGAAGCATCTTTTTTTGATTGTGCTGGATAACAACTAATTCCAAGCCTTTTGAGCTCTTGGAGATTGTTGATGCGACGAGTGCGTTGACCAATGAAGTCATCTGCATGAGCCACAGGTGCCTGTGATGCGGTGAGATCGGAAGGTAGTGTGTCTGTCATATGTTTTTTTCAAATCCTGATAAAAATGAAACTACATTTGTACCTAGATATTGATTATTATACCCTCCTTCTTGCACAATAAGCGTAGGTAAATCGAGTGACTGAAAGTGTGCACCCATTTGCTGAAAATAAGCTGTCGATAGGCGAAATCCCCCTATCGGATCTGCAACATGCGTATCTGCACCAAATGCAATGATGATGTAGTTGGGACGCGATCGCCTGACGATCTCGAGGGCCTGCGCAAGTGCTCTGTCATAGGTCGCGTCGTCAGTACCAAGCGGGAGAGGGATATTCGCATTGTATCCTGCACCAGGTCCCGATCCTACTTCGTCTGTAAAGCCTGAATAAAATGGAAACTTTATCAATGGATCTGCATGTATGGATACCGTGAGTACATCAGAACGTTGGTAAAAGATGTGCTGAGTCCCGTTCCCATGATGAAAATCCACGTCGATTATGGCTACCATCCCATGAGCACTCAGTGTCTCAGCCGCGATTGCTGCATTGTTGATATAGCAATATCCTCCTGCCTGAGCATGCTCAGCATGATGTCCAGGTGGCCGACACAGCGCGTAGCAAGGGAACGATGGATCCCTCAGCAGCGCCTTGGCAGATGAATAGGCAAGGGATGATGATGCCAGCGCAGCTTCATAGGTATGTCTGAGCAATGGGGTATAAGTGTCGAAAATATATGACCCGCGCAATGCAATATCAGAGATGCCGGGATGTTGATCTGTGCTATACATGCAATAGGGCCGCACTGATGGGTATAGATACTCCTGATTAGCGAGTTGATGACATCTTTTTTTGAGGTATGAGAGATATGCAGGGCTATGGACGCGATAGAGGATAGCGTCTGGCACCACCTCTATTTCGCGCGACATTTTGTGCCCCGCTAAATCAAGCGATTTTTTGATCTGCACAGCTCTTTCGGGTACTTCTTGAGCTGTATCATGGTCGCCATTAAATACCTCAAATGGCGACCGGTGCTGAATATGTTTTGGTGAGTAAAAGTATTTCATATGTTACTAATTCATGTTTAATAATATGATGCCACTGCTTCTGGGGTGAGCTGTACTGGCAAAAAACTACGAAGCGCTCCATCCACCGATACATGTGCCTCTAAGATGTGATTTGGCGTCGCCGACTGTATATCTCCACCAGCTGGTGAAAATCCCGCGTCCCGCGCAACTTTGTGGCCAGGAAGATGTGGGGCAAGGTTTGCTTCGGCCATGATGCAGAATGCACCATCTGGTGGTATGCTTAATATCGCTCGATTGAGCCCGATTGCTGCACCTGTACCGAGACCTCTTCCTCTTTCTTCAGCTAACGTTCCCCATTCTGTCGATTCAACTAGTTCCATTTCACCGATTCGAAGTGCTTCTGCTTTTGCTGCAGAACATATTTGCCCATCGCTATTTCGCATGCAGGAGAACCATCCTGAGGCGTGAGGGTCAGTCGGTGAGTATGTATCGATGAATTGAGATACTCCCTCAGAAGTCCATCCAAATGGCTCCCATATCCGAGCTAATCGCGACACATCACTTTGCTGGATATGTGTGTCTATGCTATATCCCTGACTGTTTAGTTGATACATTCGCTCATGGGGTGTGAGTCGCAAAGGCGATCTCCAGTATTCAGCCGCAATAGCCCAATGTCTTCGCAGATCGTTATCGTGTCTCTCAGGACTATTTGCTGACATGAAGACAACGCCACTTAGTGTTGGATTATGTGTGGACTCTGACGTCGGATTAAACTCCGCGTCGATCAAGTGATGAGCCAATGGGGGGATCATATCCGCGCTACCAAGGAATTTGAGCTGGCCGCGAGTATTCTGATTCTCTTGTGCTCCCCGACGGAGATTCACCGCTTGACGCCACAGATCTCGTGATGTGGGCCTTTCACCCATGGTGAGCGACGATCGATTATCCGATCGCGAATTGTCTAATCCCAGCCTACCCACACTTTCTACAATGCCTGACATATATGTAATAAATGAATAATAACTACATATTACATTTAGGTTGTCATAACACAATATTTTACTAATTTATTACAAAATATAACATATATGTTAAAATATGAACATGTATCGAATACAGGATGCCCTCCAAGAGATTATTAATCGAAAACCACATATCACTGAATTACTCGGTGAAGGGCTCGTCAATATTATGGAGCTCGCACGGATGATCAAACCCGAGCTAGAGCGCGAGTGCATGAAGGAGATGACTATAGAATCGATTGCCATGGCAATCAGACGCATGCCCAAGAGACGCGAGAGCAAAAGTTTGCGACATATATTTCAGAGCGCTCCCAACATTACGGTGCGCTGCGACCTCGTCGAATATACATTTGCGAACTCAGCAAGTTTAATTCCCAAAAAAGCGGCATTGCTCCAAATGATTGGACAGGGATATGATAATTTTTTTGCAATCACACAAGGTGTTCATGAAACATCTTGCATCTTAAATACGAGCAAAAAAGATCAACTGACGAACTTAATCAAAGGCGAGACAGTTGTTGCAATAGCCACGAACCTAACTGCCGTCACGATCAGACTTCCTCCTGAAAATGTAGACACCCCGGGAGTGTATTACCACATTCTCAGATCGTTATACCAGGGAGGAGTCAATGTTGTTGATGTGGTATCGACCAACATGGAGCTTACGGTCATCGTAACAACGGGAGATGATGACAAGGCATTTCGACTAATCAAACACTTATTTGATTGAGTTATCCAACTTTAATATCCACAATAGTATACGTATTGTTGCCAGATGGAATCGATACTTCAACTACATCACCTTTTTTTCTGCCGATAAGTGATTTGCCTAGTGGTGAGGCGGGGGATAATTTCTTTGCTTTTGGATCGGCCTCGTATTCACCAACGATGTGATACTCATCCCGCACGCCTTCTTTCTCAACAACAACTCTACATCCAAGACGAACCAGATCATTTTCGATGTCATGCACTGTGTGGTCCACTATTTCTGCCCAACGAAGCATTTCTTCGAGCTCAGCCATCCGACCTACGATCACACCAAGATCTTCTTTGGCAGCATGGTATTCACTATTCTCTCGAAGGTCTCCCATTGCGCGCGCTCGCTCTAGACGTGCTTTGGCTTGATCATGCTTGATCGTTTTGAGGACGTGGAGCTCATTTGTAATCGCTTCATGACCGGATTTGGTGAACTGGATTTTTTTTGACATAAGTGAGGCCACATTGTAACTCTTCGCACGCAATATGTAAATCAATATCTGTCTCCACAGATTGTATGTCAGATAGCTCGTTAAATCTGGTGTCTAGCGGGACAAGAGTATCAACTGATGCTATAATAACAACTCATCGGTCCCATCGTCTAGAGGCCTAGGACGACAGGTTCTCATCCTGTAAACACCGATTCGAATTCGGTTGGGATCACCACGAAAAAGCCCGCGAGGTACCGTACGGTACCTAGCGGGCTGTTCTATTTTCAATCGATTACTGTATGTACTTGTCAACTGACGCCTTCATATCAGTGAAGCTATATGCGCCATTGAATCGCTCGCCATTTACGAGGAACATGGGAGTTCCACCAAATCCGAGTTCTTGCGCTTTTGCCTGATCTGCAGCGATTTTGGTGGCATATTTACCACTCGATAAACAATCAGACATAAATGCTGTATCTACAGCAGATGACAAGTATTGCGCAAGCTGTGGAGCATTTGCCTTGTCATTTTTGACAGTGTCATTGATGAGATCGTATCCTGCTTTGGTGAAAAGCAATTCATGTGTCGGCCAAAATGCATTCTTTTCTTGAGCACAGTAGAGAGCTTGTGCAGCGATCTCACCGCTTCCATGCCCATTGGCATACATGGGGATGTAGAGTATCTTGTTTGCATCAACCAATTTGCGTATTTCTTGTACAGGCGCTACATATGTGCCACCATTCGCAACAGTTTTGAATCGATCACCAGTTCCAGACATGGCAGCTGATACTTCTGGATTCAGCCCAACAGCCACGTGACAAAAGGGACAGCTTGGATCTGAAAACTCGACGATAATTAGTTTTGATTTTTGATCTCCCAACATGATGTTGCCCTTGGTAATCAATGCTTTAATTTTATCCATTTCAACTGGTTTTTGAGTATCTTGTGCTTGAGGTTGTGCTGCAGCGGCAGGCTTGCTCTCGATGACCTTGATCCGTTTTTCGAGATCACTTACTTTGAACGTAAGATAACCAATAAGGATAGCCACGAGTACTGCGAGTATAGTACCAACAGACCCTGCGCCTTGTTTGAAACGTTGAGAAGTACTGAGATTTTGTGACATAGAGGTGCATCGTAACAAACAAAATATCAAAATACAAACACCAATTTACATCAGATACAATTGGCTTGTAAATTATCTCATGCGAGCGCCAAGAGGCGTGTCGTCAGGAAGCTGTGTCGTGATGGGACTTGAGCCGTTACAATCGACCGCGAGGAACATACCCTGACTTTCAATCCCAGCCATCATGCGTGGAGCGAGATTAACCAAAAAAAGATATTTCTTGCCAGCGAGTACCGAAGGATCAGGAAAAAAAGTAAGCAGGCCAGTCAGTATGGTACGCACCCCTATATCGGTCCCCAGATCAACAGTTAGCTGGATTAGTTTTTTTGAGTTTGGTACAGGGATTGCAGCAGTTATGAGACCAACGCGTACGTCACATTTCGCAAAATCATCTATAGTAATGGTTTGTGAAGTTTGAATAATTTCCATAGGTTATTTAACTAATTCAATAGTGCGGATTTTGAGTGGCGACATGTACCATGTTCCCGGTCCAGGAGAATGCACGCATGTTCGTCCATTCATGCAGAACTGCTTCGCAGGATCACTCGGCTCAATCGAATTAACAATGGGTGTAAACTCGCCACCTACTCGAACAATTTTGTCCACAAATGGCTTGAGTGAAACGGGAGCGTCGGATATGGAGGTATTCCCAGCCTTTATCCACGATGGCACACAGGCTGATTCCGGTGCAGCGAAACACTTGTTCGCATCAGTGTAGTATGTGAGCCAATAATCGCCGTCGTAATTAATCACGTACCTGCCATCTGGGTCATTTAGACTGATATCAACGAATAAGCTCGGGTGAGGCAAGAAAAAAGAAGATATGAAGTACATGAAAAAGAGCGTCGCAGCAAGCATCAATAGCCCAATACATCTATATGTCACCATTAGAACTTTTCGCGAGATTCTATCAACAACCGTTTGAAAGAGTGCATATATGGAAATCTCGATGATATACATGAGCAACACAAACAGAGTGGGAGAAAGGAAATGAAGAATAGTGTCTATGAACTGATAGTTAGAGGCATTGCTTATTATGTAGCTTGAGAGATTCAAGAACAGAAGTATTCCAATGTAGGGCATAGTCGTTGCAATCATCAGAAGCAAAGCTGTTTTGAATGTCTGATATGTGTGATTGAGTAGTTTATTTTGGGTGATTAATACGAGAGATACGAAGAAATATGTGCACACAATGCAAACAAAGGTGAGCTGTAGCACGGCTGTTTCGATGAGTGTAATGGCGGCATTATCTTGCAAAGTAGGCAATAGAAGGAAGCGGATAATGAAGGGCAATGCCTCACGATCGCTGTCAGAAAATGTAGGTGCAAGATTTGTGACAATGATAAAGTAGGCACATACAAAAGAGGACGTGTATAAAACGAGTTTAATCGTTCGGCTGAGCCATTTGAGGACTGAGAGTCTATTTGGCATAGAGTCTAAAGATATTTTTGCCTATCTTTTCTAACTTGTAAATAGTGATCGTGCCAATTTCTTTCGTATTTGTTACGTGAGGGCCACCACACAACTCTACCGAGTAATTTCCAAGTTCCAAGTTCCAAGCTCCAATGGAGTCACGAACTGGTTTGCCACCGATCGTATACACTTTCACTTCGTCAGGATATTTATCGCGGAAGAATGCTTTGGCGCCGAGTTTTAGCGCATCCTCCTTGGCCATCACAGTGAACTTGACGGGGAGAGCTTCGGCGATTTTAGCGTTTGCGATAGCTTGTATGCGTGAGACCTCGTCGGTTGTTGGCTTGTGATCACAGGTGAAGTCAAAGCGAAGTCGCTCACCAGTGATGTTCGACCCTTCTTGCTGTACGGAACTGCCGGACACTGTAAAGAGAGCTTGATGAATCAGATGCGTCGCTGTGTGATATTTCACCACCTGTTCACTCTGATCAGCAAGTCCACCCTTGAACTTCTGCTCACTGGCTCCGCGTGATGCATCAGCATGGGCTTTTTTTGCCTCTTCAAATCCTTGAGTATCGACGAAAGCCCCAACCTCAGCCCCAAGAGCAATTATCTCATCGAGGGGCAATCCAACTGATTGATACAAATCAAAAGCTTCCTTTCCATTGATGGTGGCTTTACCCTCTTTTAATTTAATAATTTTTTGAAATTCCTTTTTTCCGTTTTCAAGAGTTTGCAAATACTTGTGTATCTCATCAATAACTAACTCATTCACGTTTTTAGTTGGACCTGTTGGAGAAAAGATTTTATCTGCACAGAAAACTGCTTTCGCTAGTTGCTCCGGAACTACATTTAGGTGTTGAGCCGACCGTACGGCACGACGGATAAGACGGCGCATAACATAGTTCTGTTCTTTTGGTCCTGGTGTAATGCCATCTACTGCCATCTGAGTTGCTGTTCGTAGATGATCGGCGATGATACGTATGTTTTTCTTTTTATCAGTGTCAAGTGATGAGTAATCTGGAGCGAGAGATTCGACGATAGGCGAAAACACATCAGTTGTGAATACATCGGGATTGCCGTTCATGGCTGCCAAGATGCGCTCAAGACCACCACCAAAATCGACATTCTTTTTGGGGAGCTCTGTTAGGGTACCATCTGCTTGCTTCAGATACTGGATGAAAACGGAGTTTCCGATTTCCAAAAATCTACCACAATCACAGTTCACATTACACTTCGTATTTGCATAGGGTGATATCTCATGATATTTGAACGCATTGACAGCAGCAAAGTCATAAAAGAGCTCGCTATCTGGTCCACCAATCTCACCTGCAGGCATTTGTGAAGGGGTGCCTGCTCGAGACCACCAGTTTTTGGTAGCATCATACATCGTAATCCGCTGATCACTACTAAAAGTATCCGCAGTTCCGACGCTCACCTTAAGGTTGATATTTGTGAAGATTTGTTTCCATATCGATATAGCCTCATCATCGGGCGACATTCCATCTCCTCCTGCAAAAACCGTCACATACAACCGAGTAGGATCGAGACCAAACCCATGCTCTTTATTTGTATACAGTTCGAACATCCACGGCAACTGCTCTTTTTTGAAATAATCACCAAAACTCCAGTTACCAACCATTTCAAAAAAAGTGTCATGACGGTTGTCTCCAACTTCTTCGATATCTTGGGCACGTACACAGCGCTGGATGTTCCACACGCGGGTTCCCGCAGGGTGTGTGGCGCCCATGAGATTTGGGACGAATTGCTGCATGCCCGATCCGGTAAACAGTGTTGTGGGGTCATTTTGCGGAATGAGGGAGATGCCAGGAACCTCCTTGTGGTTGCGTGCAGTCCAAAAAGCAGCGATACGTTGGCGGATTTCGGTATGAGTCAACATAATTCCGATGATTATACAGCATTCCTTCAGCTGCCAGGCGCTGAAACTTGTGTTTTACGTTGCGATCTGGTACAGTCAAAGTGGGTTTCTTGAATATGAACAAAGAATCAATCATCGCCATCATTTTGGGGCTTGTACTCGGCATCCTCGTAGCCGGAGGAGTGGTGTATTTTTCCGTACGTCAACAACGTATTCAAAACACTGAACTCACTCACTCAGCCAGCGCTGATGCAAGACTTACGCCAGTTGTCATACCTCCGACGGTAGTCATCATGCGTGCCTTGGATATCACCGCTCCTCAATCAGGATCAGTGACGGATGCACGTGAAGTGAAGATAGAAGGATCAGCAGCAGCAAAGTCCTTACTCATTTTACAATCGCCTGTTGCTGTCGTATCACACAAACTCGATGGTAGTACATTTAGTTATTCATTCCCCCTTGCTTTGGGCGAGAATACTATCCAGGTTTCGTCGTATCCAGAAAGCTCAAGTGTCCCCGTGCAAAAAACGATTTATATTTACCGCGTCATACAATGAAAAAAACACCATTTATCATCATGTCTTTGCTCGTATTTCTTGTTCCAACAGCGTGGGCTGTGAGTTCTGCGCCAACGCCAAGTACAACGCCCTTGATCTCTCCTGCCGCATCCACATCTGCCTCTCTTGAATCATCGGCAGAAGCAAGTATAAAAAATCTCCGTGATCGCATCGCGAGCAAGGTTGCACAGCTTCGCAAACGTGATGAACAGGCTGTGTCGGGTCAAATCATATCCATGACTGATAGTGAGTTTGTAATTGAGTCAATTTTCGGTAAAAAAGAAACAATCCAGCTCGATGAAACACTGACAAAGTACTACCACTTCACAGGTTCAGCACGGGAAGAAACGACTAAGGCAAACATAAAGGTCGACCAATACATCGTCGTCTTGGGTCCACGATCTAGCGACAAAATTATAGCCAATGAAGTGTTCAAAGATGAGCTCTACCAGATCAAATCAGGGAGAGTGTCTGAAGTTAATCCTTCGAACTCAACGATCAAAATAGATACATTTGATAAGGAATCGATCACGGTCTCTGTGGAGGGAACTACAGCTTTGCAAACAATCAACGTAAGTACTGGCGCAGTTGCTGGGGGATCCTTTTCAAATATAAAAGAAGGAGACACGGTACATGTGGTATTTCGAGTCTTATTGATTACTCAAAAAATTGACAAAGTCACTGCCTCTCGGATCTTGCATATTCCGGTAGCATACTTTTCCAAGTGATGTGCGTGATCTGTTTTGTGTCCTTGTGGTAATCAGCATCACTTTATATCATGTGACCACCAATTCGGAGTTATTTTGAAATATATGTTTAATCTTTTTAAGTCATTTCTCGATTTCAATGCTCGCGAAATATCGCGACTAAAGCTCACCGTTGCACGGATAAATGAGTTGGGTCCCACAATGACCGCACTCAGTGATAGTGAAATGCGTGGATATACAGAGACTCTCCAAACCAAAGTGCAAAAAGAAGGAGCCACACTCAATGATGTTCTCCCCGAAGCTTTTGCTCTTGTTCGAGAAGCTTCACATCGTGCTCTGGGACAGAAACACTTCGACACACAGCTGATCGCAGGCATTGCTCTGCATGAAGGACGCATTGCCGAACAGAAAACAGGTGAAGGCAAGACACTGACTGCCACCCTTGCCTTGTATCTCAATGCACTCACTGGGAAAGGCGTACATCTGGTCACCGTGAACGACTATCTTGCTCGCCGCGATGCGGGGTGGATGGGACAGATATTCCATCACTTGGGTCTGTCTACTTCCGCTATCATCTCTGAGGCCTCATTCATGTATGATCCTACGTATGAAGGCGGTGGGAGTATTGATGGAAGACTTTCCAAGCTTCGTCCCATTTCTCGTAAAGAAGCATATGCTGCAGATGTTACCTACGGTATAAACAGTGAGTTTGGCTTTGACTATCTTCGTGATAACATGGCAGAAGATCCATCGCAACTTTCGCAGCGTGGCTTTCACTACGCAATTGTTGACGAAGCTGACTCAGTACTGATCGATGAGGCACGTACTCCACATATTATCTCAGCTGCAGTCGAGCGTGATGTAAGCCGATATTATGAATATGCAAAGCTTGTAAGGCACCTAACACCAGCGACTGACTTTGTCATCGATGAAAAACAACGTACGGTGAACCTGACTGATGCCGGTGTGTCACATATAGAGACGATGATAGGGGTATCAAATCTCTATGAAAAAGATTATGAAACTCTATTTTATATCGAGGCCGCACTCAAAGCTGAGACTCTATTTAGAGTGGATAAAGACTACATCGTCAAAGATGGCGAGGTCGTTATCGTCGACGAGTTCACTGGACGATTGCTCGAAGGGAGAAGATTTTCAGAAGGATTGCATCAAGCGATAGAAGCAAAGGAAGCTGTGACAATCAAAAAAGAATCTCGAACATTAGCTACTGTTTCACTCCAAAACTACTTCCGCATGTACGTGAAGTTGGCAGGTATGACGGGTACTGCAGCTACCGAAACAGAAGAATTTAACAAAATATATAAAACTGACGTGCTCATCGTGCCGACTCATCGTCCCATCAGCCGCAAAGACCTTCCTGACATGATTTACAAGACAGAAAATGGCAAGTTCAATGCAGTTGCGGATGAGATAGCTCGACAACATGAAAGCGGCAGACCAGTGCTCGTAGGTACGACATCGATCGAAAAAAATGAGCTATTGTCCCATCTGCTTCAAAAGAGAGGTGTCCCGCACGAGATGCTCAACGCCAAAAACCATGAGCGCGAAGCAGTGATCATCTCTAAGGCAGGAGAAAAAGGCGCAGTGACTGTTGCCACGAATATGGCAGGTAGAGGAGTAGATATTATCTTAGGTGGATCAGACGGCAAAGATCATGATGAGGTCGCCACTCTTGGAGGACTGAGTGTCATTGGTACAGAGCGTCATGAGTCGCGCCGTATAGATAATCAGCTCCGTGGACGATCAGGTCGTCAAGGGGATGCGGGCTCCTCGCAATTTTTCGTTTCACTTTCGGATGACATGATGCGTATTTTTGGAGGCGAGCAGATCGCGAAGCTGATGACTTTCTTTAACTTTCCTGAGGATCAGCCACTTTCCCATGCAATGGTAAATAAAGCGCTTGAGTCTGCACAGCAAAAGGTCGAAGGTCACAACTTCGACATTCGAAAACACCTCGTCGAGTATGATGATGTACTCAATAGACAGCGACAGATCATCTATGGTTTGCGTCGACAGATGCTCGAAGCATTGTCAGCTGACAAAAGTGTCATATGGAGTACGATAGATGAAAAACTAACGTCAGTCCTCCTTCAGTTGACCAATGGGACCTTGTCGATTGGAGAATACGATGAGACCTCCAGTGTACATGCTGAGTTCGCAAAAGAGGTTGCGGTGATGTTTGGTATCGAGGAATCAGTCGTAACTGGATTGTTAGCAAAGGGTGATCAGCCTTACGTCGAATCAGAGCTCACCAAGATCATATCGGAGTCTATACGTCAAAAAGCCGCTTCAGTACCTGACACTATTTGGCTTAGTGTAGTTCGATCTATTTTCCTCTCTACTATAGATCAGTTTTGGACGCTCCATCTCACCTCTATCGAAGAGCTGAGAGATGGCATCAATCTCCGAGGATTTGCCCAACTAGATCCACTGATTGAGTATAAAAATGAAGCCTTCAAAATGTTTGAAAAACTTATTTCAGACATAGATTATGAAGTAGTTAAGCGACTTATGGGCGTTCACATCACAGAAACCCCTCCAGATCAGATCTCTGCCCCAGCAAGTAAATCTAAGCCTCTGGTTATGCATGCGGCAAGCGGAGGGAGTGCATATCAAGAAGCAAGTCAAGCACAGCTGCGAGCTGAGAGCTCCAAGCCGCCAAGCACCAATATCACTTCGAGCAGAGCCCGCCATGAGCTTGTCGAAGGGTCGAGAAGTGGTCAAAATGAGGGGTCTACTGTTTCTCCCTTACATAACCATCACAAAGATATCGGTCGCAATGACCCCTGTTTTTGTGGGTCAGGCAAAAAGTATAAGAAATGTCATGGCGCATGATCTGCGCCAAGACTATTTATTGAGGGTCACTTATTACAGTAGTACCGTTCACACGGTAGACTAATATGCACTATCCATTCATAATTTTTAATTCAGAGGGATCAGGTCAGCCAGCAACACGCTACATATGTGGCTTCAGTGGAAGCGACTCGACACTGATTATCATGCAGGATAGACTGTATTTGTTAGTTGATGGGAGGTATTGGGAACAGGCTGAAAATGAAATTCAAAACAGTAAGACAATAACCTCACCAAAGGTTGAGGTTGTCAAAATTCATAGGAACTATCTACAAAAGCGAGCACTGCTGGATATCTTCAAAAAGCACAGTCTAAAGTCGCTCCACTTAGATTCACGCATCACTTCTTACGCCATAGTTCAAGCACTTGAGAAATATAAGGTGAACGTGGTGGGGTGCGATGGAGTGCTCCAACATATGCGCGAAATCAAGAGCGCTGATGAGATGGTACTGATCGAAAAATCTCAACGTATAGCCTTGACAGCATTTGAGAAATTCAAACGTGAGGTAGTGTGTGGGGTGACTGAGCGAGCTCTCGCAGCAAAACTTGAATATGTGATGAAGTGCGAGGGCGCCGATGGGCCATCATTCGAGACGATTGTCGCAAGCGGTCCGCACTCGGCATTACCACACGCAACAGTCACCGATCATAAGATCGAAGCCTCCGATGCTGTCATTGTCGACTTCGGAGCTCGAGTTGATGGGTACTGTAGCGATTTTACGCGCACAATCCTCATGCCCAAAGCATCTCCAAAGCTGAAAAAGATATATTCTATAGTCCAAAGAGCTCAAACTGCTGCGCTTAAGTGTGCCATTGTGGGAACGCCACTGAAGAGTATTGATGGGGCAGCGCGTCAAGTTATTGAGAAGGCAGGGTATGGCATGTATTTCACTCACTCAACGGGGCATGGTGTGGGGATGGAGGTGCATGAGCTGCCATATGTTTCATACCGCTCTACTTCAAAACTACAGATCGGTCATGTCATTACAGTCGAACCGGGAGTATACATACCTGGTTTGGGAGGGGTGAGGTTGGAGGAAATGGTGGTTGCTCACAACTAATCCAATCGAGGAGGAAATAAGTATTATTAATCGCTACTTCGCTTGATAAATAGATCCTACGATAGACATATCATATGGACCTCGTTTCTCAGATGGATGCACGTCGGCAATCCTACTCATCATATAATCTGCATCAGGCACTGGATCACCAGGGTTGATCATCCAAGGAGCGGTTAGTCTCAGATCTATTGGTTTAGCAGGATTTATTCCGCGATGCAAATGATCGCCAGAAATACTCATTCCCAATACGCAGACAGGTCTTTTGTCATGCAACTTTTTTACTATTGATTGTATTCCCGGCTCAGCAGGACCCATAGATCCATCATGCGAACGAGTTCCCTCAGGTGCAAGGAATATTGCTCGGGGATCGTCACCAGAAGCCATTTTGTTTAACCGCTGTACAAACTCTCTGAAGTTATGTGAAAGATCCTGTTGCCTATACCCATACTTTGCTTCGTTACCCATCATGTATGGTTGAATAAGTGGAAATATTTCACAGTCTAGAAAGTCATGCGCTAGACCAGCAACTTTTGCAAATTGTGGGTTTTTGCTTGGATCAGTATTCCATTTTGATGCAGGAATAAATGGTTGACGATATGTGTTTTGATGGGGGTAGAGATATCTCCGATAGACAGATAGTGCAAGGGCAGGATCTTCAAAAGTAACATGATTGAAATACACTACAAGGTGTGGATCTGTCGGCTCATTCAAATGGCCCAGTGCTTGATGAAGCCTGGCTTGGGAATCTGCTTGGACATGTATTCCCCACAGATGCGCTGCATCAAGTAATTGAGGAAAATAGGGCGCAGCAAGAGTACCGATTGTGTGTCCTAGTCCAGAGCTTGATTCAATTGGCATTGCCTATTTTACTTCACAGTGACACTCTTCGCAAGGTTCCGTGGCTTGTCTGGATCACACAAACGACCTACGGATAGGTAATATCCGAGCAGTTGACCTGCTATAGCGTTTGCAAGCGGAGTCAGATATCCTAGGTTAGGGGTAGGGATGTGTATGTCATATTCAGAGGCGTTATTAGGTGATATTCCTATGATGTGTGCACCACGTGTTTTCAGCTCAGTAGCTGACGAAAGAACTTCGCTTTTTACATCATCTTCGGACGCAAGAACAACACATTCGGTACCCTTTTGGATCAATGCTATGACACCATGTTTCAGCTCGCCAGCCATGAATCCTTCTGCATGGATATATGATGCCTCTTTGACTTTGAGTGCAGTTTCCATCGCGATTGGGTAGTTCTCATATTTTCCAATAACATACATATCTTGAGTATCAATCAATTGCGCTGCAATGTTTTGAATCGACTCAAGTGTTTCAGGAGTGAGCCATGAGGACAAAAGACTCGCCATATCACCTTTTATATCTAGGTTCACGTCATCACTAGTAGCGGTGTTCCGTCTACTGTGTTGAGCGAGTTGATAAATTGTTGCTACTTGAGCAGTAAACGCCTTGGTTGATACAACCGATATCTCTGGACCCGACCCGACTGAAAGGGTGCTTTGGGCGATCCGCTCAAGTGTGCTTCCGCGAGCATTAACAAGTGCTACAACCTGGGCCCCACGAGCCTTCGCGGCCTTTACTGCTATGAGGATGTCTGCCGTCTCTCCGCTTTGTGATATAGCAATCATGAGTGTTTCGGGCGTGAAAAGTTTGGTAAATGGCATGATTTCATTTGCCGCAACAGCCTTTACATCTATTCCAAAATGGGCAAAGAAGTATGTTGAAATGAGGGCGCAGTGGTATGCAGTTCCACAGCCAGTGACATAGATCTGGCTACTTTTTTGTATTTGTGGGGCTATGATTTTAAACTTTTCACTATTCATATTCATTGCCTTTGCGATTGTATCTTTTTGTTCAACTATCTCTTTGAGCATATAGTGTGGGTACCCATTCTTTTGTGCGACCTCTGCCGACCACTCAATGTGCTCGAGTTGAAATGACTTTTTGCTCTCGGATCCAAGGTCGAATACCTCAATACTTCCGTTACTGAGAATGACGGCCTCTTGATCTTGGAGAAAATAGACTTCTTTTGTATAGGGAAGCAGTGCCGATACATCTGAAGCAAGGACGCTTTCGTTTGGACTGACACCAATCACGAGCGGTGAACCATCTCGACATGCAATGATTTCGTGTGTGAGCGTTGACATTGCCACGATTGCGTTTGAACCAACAAGGTCCTTGAATGACTTGATCACCGCATCTTTGAATGAAAGTCCACTTTTCATCTTTATATCGATGAGATGCGACACAACTTCAGTGTCAGTTTCAGATACAAACAATGCATCTTTGAGTAGATTTCTGATTTGCTGGTGATTTTCAACGATTCCGTTGTGTACTACAGCAATTGTTTTGTCAGTGTTGAGATGAGGGTGCGCATTTGCATCAGTGACTCCACCATGGGTAGCCCAGCGAGTATGCCCGATAGCTAGAGAGGAGCTTGGAAGTGATATTGTCGCATCCCCGATTTTGCCAACATGTTTTTCAACGAGTACCTTCGACTTTTGACCTTCGACCTTTGACTCAATTGCTACCCCCCATGAGTCGTATCCCCGATATTCAAGGATCTTGAGCGCTTCTAAAGTGAGCTGGGCTGCATTTTGTTTATTACCGTTGTACGCGAATATTCCACACATATGTTTAAGTGAAAATGCTAATGTCTTCAGGTCGAAGATGATCACGTCCAAAGTCATTCCCCTTTGGAAATATCTATGAAGAAAAAGAAGGGTTGATTGAGGTACAAAGCGTACCCGAAAAGTAGTTGAGAAAGGATTTGGTACTACGATTGCTCGTATTGTTTGTCTTTCTCTAACGATATACTCGATACCGGAAAGGTCCCGCAGATACTTCCGCCAAAGGCGGAGTCCGATCTGTCATCAGAAACGCATTGCTTCCGACAACTCCTTTCTCCTCGTATCCCACTCTATTTCGTATTGACCTGATGAATCTGTACCAGACCAATAAGCGTATATTAGCGGGCCACACGCTGTGTTAACTTCTCTAAACTTCCCGATCATTATACCTCTTTTTGTGACGTGTCAACTCCATCCATGTTCCCGATCCGATGACAATCCACCCGAGGATAGGAAGCCCAACAGGTATTGCTCGAGAGAGTGCAAGATGTATGACGCGTTCAACTTTTTGGTTCTGACGCTCGGTAATAAGTGAGTTGCGTGTCTGTTCAACCAGAGGATCCTCGATGTGCTTTGAGTATTCAAATGAAAAGAGCAACAGTGCAAATCCAAGGAGTAGAAGTATTTTCCCTCGTGATGGTTTCATATATGACCAGGCAAAGCTTGACAGGAGGCCACAAAAGTAAAACATCGGTTGCCAATTGTGGAGAAGCAGAAAATACACGGTATAGAAAATATTTTGTTGTGTGTCAGGTGCCATGGGGAATAAATTGTGAACGATGGAATATAAATTATGAACTATGAATTATGAATTATGAACTATGAACTATGAATTATAGAACATTGAATAGAGCCAATACCACTTCTCATCAAACTCGATGTGACAAGTTGTGCGGAGATGTCAGTTCGAGTCTGCCGGGTAGAGCTAAATGACGAGCTCTCTTGGAGTGAGAACAGTATACCTAAAATAATCCATCTTGTTCAGCAGGTTTCGGGTCGGACTGTTTCTGCTTCTCAGCCTTTTGATGAGGGAAAAACCTGTTGATGAGGGAGTAGAGCTCATACTCCTGGAGCTTTTGCTTGAATGTCTGAGGAAATCCATCAAATCGTAAATCTTCAAGAGTGACGGTGATTGATGGGAGATCGGTCACGATCGTAGCGACTTCCTTCATTTGTTTAAGTGTTGACATCGTTTCCTCATCGAATTTGCCGGACATATTTTCAGTTGATCCATACTGGTCGATGAGCTTTGCTGCTGTTTTTGGACCAATATTTTTAAGTCCTGCATAATGATCGGACGAGTCTCCCATGAGCGCCTTCAGATCTGCTACTTTGTCAGGATATACTCCTAACTTTTCACGAACGAGCTCCGGGGTGTAGAGGACACTTTTAGAAAATCCAATCTGTGGGGTGAGTACATATATACGATTATTTACGAGCTGAAACATATCCTTATCACCAGTTAGGATGATGATCCGTGGAGGATCGGGTTGATCCTGCGTAGCGTTGTACATGGAGACTGCAAGCGTGCCTATCGTATCATCGGCCTCATATCCTGGTGTTTCGAATCGTTTTATACCGGTGCTGTCGAGAACGTCCTTGACCAGATTAAACTGAACCTTAAGATTATCCTCAGTTGGCTTCCGAGTCGCTTGGTAAGTAGTGATAATTTTTTTGCGAAATGATTCGGTTGGGGTGTCAAAAGCTGCGGCAATATGACTTGGCTTCAAATCTATAATCGTTTTTTGCAGCATCGAAAAATATCCATATATAGCGTTGGTAGGCGTCCCATCCTTGCGAGTCAAGGGAGGAATAGCATGATATGCACGATGAATGAGTGCGTGGGAATCGACAATAAGTAGCGTTGACATGGATCGGTGTCTAAAGTAAAATGGCTATATCTTAGCCACGCACAAAGCTGCGTGGTCTTTTTTTATCCGGTGTACATGAGCCTTCTTGGCTATTTTCAATGGTTTCGTAGTGAACTGTATGATGTCTGCTGGGTACATATACAATCCTTTATACAGGATACGGTTTTCGATACAAATCAGTCTGACTGGGAACTCAGGCTTGTACTGATGTATAGTCACGAGAGCCTGAAGAAAATCTGCATCACCTGTCATGAGATGGATTGAGTTCACCTCTCCCATGAGCGCCATGCTGATCATATCTGCGGTAAGTTTCACATCGACTTCTTTTTCCTTTCCCGAAGTTGGCGACCGATATCCGGTGAAGAATAATACTCGCTTATCTTTTTTGGCAGATTTATAAAAAATAAATTCATTTTTTGACATTTTCTTTTCCTGCTCTGTTTGTTTCATACCGCGAGGATTGTACGAAGCGTAAAAATGAATATGGGTGAAAATAGTGCCAATTGTTTCTTCGATGAGTTTGATCGCACGGGAAAAATCAAGGTATTCATCAGGTCCAAACAAAGTGTATTGAGCACTGTACAAGTTTGATCCGTCAATGAAAAGATGGATTTGATCGCCTGAACGGGGAGGATGATTCCCAATAGTTTGGGGAGCAGAGTATATTTTGGGAACAACGTCGTTCACCGGAGGGAGACGTTTTCGGGGCTGATGCGACAACTTGTTTGGGCGGCTGGCATATGGTTGATTTCGCCGGGCATTAACCTGAGTATTCGTTGATGAGGGAGCACTCTGTGATGACAGAGTGGCGGCTGGTTTACTAGGTATCTGCCGGAGCTTTTCTAAAGCGGCATGACCAGCTCTGGATGAAAGTACAAATCGGGGTTTAGCTTTGCGTTCTCGAGGAAAGGGTGACATAAGGTCATTATACTCACTCTATCTCCAAAACTCGCTTGTACCCACCGCAACCATCGTGAAGCCATTGTGCAACACGTGTGACTGTTGTTGTCGAAACTCCCACCTTTTTTGCGACATCAAGATATGACTTGCCGGTCGAAAGCAGTCGAGCGATCTCGAGTCGATGTGAAAACTCCTCAATCTCGGCAGGGGTGAGCAAATCACGTAGAAAATCAGCAGCATCCTGCTCAGAATGCACCTTTTGAAATGATTTAAACAAATTACTCTCCAGATCAGATTTTGGCTGATAGTGTGTACTCATATGCACTCATTGTATCATGCTCTTGACTTCCCAACATCAGCATGTTAACATAGTAACATAATGACATACACATATCTACAGATCGGAAGGACAACATATTCCTTCTTCTACTACTTCTTCCTTCGCGCTCGCCACCGTGGCTGGGCCTAGTTTGCGATATTTTTAACCAATTTCAGCTTGACGAATTTGAAAATTATTGAATATATATATGAATTATTTAGAATTAGGTGATGTCATTCGATACAACCAGCAAGGTCCTCAATCAGCAATAAACGGTGCACTCAAGGAGCTTGATTTAAATGGATTACGAAACGAGAATAGAACATTTCAGGCGAGAGAAATGCCAACGTACCAAAATGATCTGAATACACTTCTTGCATCAGCTCAGGGGAGGGGACTTGATAGTCAAACAAATAGAAGTAGCGGTGCATATTTTTTGAATGAGAACGTCATTGGTGGAGAAATTGTTCCCAGTGTATTAGGAAGAACAAATCAAGTCTTTATGGGTAATAGTATATTTACCGGTGTAGATAAGTTGAAGTTGGGGCCAGGAATCGGTCTTGTGAGGCCGCCTGAACTATATGGGGAGCTCCTAGCAATGGGGATGAAGCCTGCTTTGGAGGTTAACTATGCTGCCCCAGGAGGTACTACGCGGACGAGGCAAGGGATTGCAGATATTGTAAATGCATCAATTGGACAAGAGGCAAAGAACATTTCTCCCGATGGATGTTTTGTAACTGCAGGTGCAACAGAGGGGATACAAGTTGCATTGCAAGCTCAAAAAGAGATTGACAAGGGTAGAATAGTATTTTTGGGACCAGGATATTATGCGGGTCCATTAGCTGCACAGCGCCTTGAATTGCCTTATGAACGAAGGATATCAAGCTGTGCTCGCAAAGGATCTGGGCTACTTCCTGACCCAACTGAACTGGGTGATCTGCCGCCGGATACAAAAATGGTGGTAGTGAGTCTGCCAAATAATCCTGATGGATCTGATTATGATGAGAATCAGTTGCAATCTCTCGTAAGGCTGGCGCAGGAAAAAAACATTAATATACTTTTCGACGGCATATTCGATGACCTCAGATATGAGAATCCTTCAACCACTCCATTATTACGAGCAGCTGAGCAGCAAAATGGACTGGATCGCATCGTCACTGTAAGTAGCCTTTCCAAAGCAACAAATTTAGCAGGGGATAGGATAGGTTGGTTAGCAACAAGCAATCCAATATGGGCGGATAAAGTCAACGAAATATTTGTCGATCGACGATGCAACCCACGCCTAACCCTTGAGCCTTTATTCGCATTTGAAGGACTAGCAAGGCAGGTGTCAAATAGTAGTCCAGCAAACGAAAGTGAAATCCGAAAATTATACAAACAACTCAAGCAGCCAAATGACACAATGACAGATGTAAAGTTTTGCAGTATGTATTTGAAACTGATGCAGTGGAAAGCGGCTAGTAGTCAATATTATCGTGACAATCTAACGATAGCGAAAGATCTTTGGACAGCTGAAGGCACAGCCGACATGAATATTTCTCCTGATTTGGCTGGATTTAATACCTTTCCCCGTATGAATGTTCCACTTGGCACGAACACGATGGGTTACCTTGCTGAACAAATGGTTGCTACTGGACTATATACACAGGCGGGACCATGCTTTGGAGTGTCGCAGCAAAAGTGGGATGATGATCTCGGAGTCCGTGAAAGGATATCATTTGCCTCTGACAGAGAAGATCTCGTAAATGGATTAATAAGGGGATCGATATTCAATAGAGTCGTCCAATCAAAAGGGTTGAGTACAACTGTCCAACGATTGAATTATGATCAACAAATCTAATTATGCTAAAAACTTATACCAACGAAGAAGTGCGAAGAATAAAAAGAATTCTTCTTTCTATTCCAGCACTTCAGAACAAACAAACAAACTATTGGACAGCTGTAGACGAGGTATATGCAAATGAAGAAATATCTCAGATTCTTGAGACAAGCAATATTGACAGTCACAGTTTGAAACTATCTGCAGGAACATCTGTGCTAAATACCCCAACACAGTTATTAGCGTCTATCGTAACTGCATTGCAAAATCATACATATCGCTTCTATATGCCAAGCGCCGGAAGTCCTGTAGCCAGGGATGCCATCGCACTTCGTGAGTCATATATAGCAGGTCTAAGAAGTAAACTCGATCAAAATGATATTGTCATGACAACTGGATCTACTGGAGCCATTAGTAGCATCTTTGAAATGGTTGCTGCCGAGTATCCGCAAGGTACCGTATTGATAGCTGGTCCCACATATTATCTTTATCGATTTTGTGCTCAGTATTACAAACTAAAATACATCGAAGTTAGCAATGTTACCCAAGTCGATCCCAAAAGATCATCATGGTTGTGTCTTAATGAAATTATTACATCGATTAATGACGGGATTAAACTAGTATGCATTGTAAATCCAACAAACCCAACTGGTGAGTACTACTCAAAAGAGCAGCTTAATGAAATTTTTACAAAAGCAAAACTTGCTGGAGCCATTGTTCTCGTTGATGAGCTATTCGGATTCCTTGATTACTCTTCTGGAATGCCGCAAGTATCAGCACTTAGCGTAGCTGAAAAATCTAGAACGAGTAATAATGTAATTATTGTAAATGGATTTTCTAAAACAAATAACTTAGCTGGATTTCGGATAGGATATCTTGCAACTAAAAACATTTCAATGATACGTAAGCTTACTCGGATTAATCAGGTGCGATCTTGTTTCCCGGTGGGTGACTTCATAGACAATATGCTTGTTCTAGACAGTCAGTTTCGTATATCAAAATATGCTCAGAAAAAGGGCATTCCTCGCTTGCGTATTTTAAAGTTAATTAATAATCAATTTAATAATCGAGTACCTCGAGACTTTTGGAAACAGAGTGATGATTTCTGGAAAACGATGGAGAACACAACGGAATATTATGAATCTGAACTCCTGCGAGCAAAGGAGATCCTAGGTGAACTTATCGAAACTTCTGCGGAAACAAAAGTTGGATTCAACTCGCTCGTAAAAATTAAAGGTCTTGATTCGGTAAATATGTTCGATTTCTCAGTGAACTGCTATTTAGCTACAGGAGTAAAGGTAGAACTTGGTCCGAGTTATGGGCTTGGTCAAAAGGTATGGGAGGCTAATAGTAAATATGGATTTTGGATACGGCTGACAACGGCGAGAGATAAAAGATTGTATACAAAAGCACTTTTACTATTCAAAAAGTTTATCCACTTGTATTTACAAAAAAAAAGATTCGATGTTACAACAAACTTAAACTTTATTTAGTTTGCGTTTGCATCAACAAGATTATTGATGAGATTGCGACTTAGGCCCTACAATCTTTTCAAACTCCTCTTGATCCATGTTTTCCTTTTCGAGCAAGGCGAGCGATACTGCATCCATTTCATTCCTTTTGGATTTGATTAGTGTGACAGCATCGGCATATCCTCGATCGAGGATAACGCGTATTTCTGCGTCGACTTTTGCCATCATATCTTGGCTGATGGATTCCTCACGATATCCGACGCGATAGTCGGTGATATCGTGCGTCGCACCGAGATTGATAGGTCCCAGTGGACTCATCCCGTATTCGGTAACCATTGCACGAGCAATAGAAGTTGCCTGGTTAAAGTCGTTTGCTGCACCAGTCGTAACCTCATTGAAAAATACTTCTTCAGCCGCACGTCCACCCATCATCACAGATATGCGTTCCTGAAGATGTGTTTTGGTTTCATGAATTTTATCCTTTGCTGGAGGTATGAGCGTGTGACCGAGTGACATGCCACGAGATACGATCGAGATACGGTGAACAGGATCAGTATGGGGCATAAAGTGTGAAACGATAGCGTGACCAGCCTCATGATATGCTGTCAGCTTGCGGTCATAATCTGATTGAAGTCTTTTTTTCTCAGGTCCAAGCTTTATTTTAGTAGATGACTCTTCGATTGCATGCATGGTCACCATGTCTGCACCATTGCGTGCAGTCAGAATAGCTGCCTCGTTGAGCATGCTCTCAAGCTCTGCACCAGAAAATCCAATAGTGCGCTTTGCAACAGCATCCCAGTTCACATCAGGAGCAAATGTCTTCCCCTTTGCATGAATTTGGAGTATTTGTTTTCTTCCTTCGGCATCTGGATAGTCGACCGTGACTCTGCGATCAAATCGACCTGGGCGGAGAAGAGCGGGATCGAGGAGATCCGGGCGATTAGTTGCCGCCATGACGATGACGTTCATGCTCGGCACAAATCCATCCATTTCTACGAGGATTTGGTTGAGTGTTTGCTCTTGCTCTGAGTTTGATCCCATTGAAAGCGAGCTTGATCGCGCACGCGCAATCGCATCAATTTCATCGATGAATATGATTGCAGGTGCGCTTTTTTGTGCTGCACCAAAAAGCTCACGGACTCGTTTTGCACCAACGCCAACAATCATCTCGACGAACTCTGATCCCGATGATGAGAAAAATGGCACCCCAGCCTCACCAGCCACAGCTTTTGCGAGAAGTGTCTTGCCGCATCCTGCAGGTCCTGAGAGGAGGACTCCTTTGGGTATGCGTGCGCCTACACGTGTGTATTTGTCAGGATTTCTGAGATAGTCGACCACTTCTTCAAGCTCCCCTTTTGCGTCGTCGATACCTGCCACATCTGCAAATGATGTTTTGGGCATATCGGCTGATATTCCCTTGCTACTCCCCGCATCGAAGTTCACGATTGATCCCTTTTTAATCTTGTCGATCGCAACCTTCATGTCTGCGCTCGTACAATCTGTTCTGCCATCCTTGATAGTCAACATCATGGCCTCATTGATTGCACTTTCGAGATCGGATGCACTAAATCCACTGGTGAGTTTTGCTACTTCTTCCCAGCTCGTGTCGACGTGAATCTTTTTATTTTTTGCATGGAGTTCCAGTATCTGCTTTCGAGCTTCTAATCCAGGACGCTCAAGCTGTATGCGTTTATCAAATCGTCCTGTGCGCAAAAATGCTGGATCAAGCAAATCTGCTCTATTGGTCGATGCCATCACAACAACATTGTCACTGGGACTAAATCCATCCATTTCAACCAATATCTGATTCAGCGTCTGGTCACGTTCGTCGTGACTTGGCATGAAGCCTTGGCCGCGAGCCTTTCCGATAGCATCGATTTCGTCGATGAATATGATTGCAGGAGCTGATTTTTTTGCCATCGCAAACAGGTCGCGAACTCGTGCGGCACCGATACCCACGAGCATCTCCATAAACTCAGATCCAGATACGCTGAAAAAGGGAACTCCTGCTTCGCCTGCAACAGCACGTGCAAGAAGCGTCTTGCCGCTTCCAGGCGGTCCTGACATGATGACTCCACGTGGTGGCCGAATACCGAGATCGAGATACTTTTTTGGATCCTTCAGATAGTTGATGATGTCAGATAGATCCTTTTTTGCTTCATCAAGCCCAGCTACGTCAGCGAAGGTAACTTTCTGCATGCTTTTGTGTATTCGCTTTGCACGATTCGCACCAAAACTAAAAAGTCCTTCCTGTGCACCTTTTGCTTGTCTGAAGACAAAGTAGAGGAGCCCAACTCCAAATAAGATGGGTAAAATGTTTGTGAGTGCACCAGTGATCATCGACATTGTGCTCGTATTCGTTACTTCAATTTTAACTTTGGTGATGTCAACTCCCGCATCTTTGAGTGTGGTTAAAAAACTTTCGCCATACTCTTTGGTCGTTCGTGCACCCACTGTTTCATCTCCTTTGTAATTCACGATGACGCTATCCTCGATGATTTGAACTTTTGATATTTTATTTTCCTTTATATCTTTTATGATCTCGGTTACTGATTTTTCAGGATAGTTTTTGCCAGCTTCACCAGTCAGCGCAGATACAAATGAACCTACCAGGAGTAGTATGAGGAAGCCAATGAACATCGTTCTGATGTCAAACTCAAGCCGAAACTGTCGACCTTTCGGAGTTGGTGAAATAGAAGGGTTACGATTTGATTTAGGTGCCATATATGAGGTGATTGTAGCATACGAGTCGTCATTCTGCTAAGATGAGATTGGATATATTTGTTATACTACTAGAATATGACTTTGTCGCATATTAGTGATCTATCTCGAGCATCAATCCCCAAGATTATTGAGACCCTACGGTCTGGCGGACTCGTTGTGTGTCCTTCAGACACGGTATATGGGTTGCTTGTCGATGCAAAGAATGATGAGGCGGTTCACAAGCTTTTTGCTTTCAAGGATCGACCGGTCGGCAAGGCTATTTCAGTATTTGTCTCAGGACTTCACATGATGTCGGACGTAGTCGATATGAGTGCGATGTCGCCGGCCACAAGATCTCTGCTTCCAGGTCCATATACGTTTGTATTACCCTCCTTACATCACACATCTCGACTACTTGAGTCCGAAAAAGGGTCTCTTGGAGTACGATGGATAGGAAGGCCACTAGCAACCAGTCACAAGCCACAAGCGAAAGGCATATCCAGCTCGTATCTCGCAGCTTTGCTATCTCCTCAGGATTTTGTTACCACGCTTGTTGAAGAGTATGGGAGCCCAATCACCGCTACTTCGGCCAATGTATCGGGCAAGTCATCGTGCTATAGCATTGATGCATTTATGCATCAGCTATCAGACAAGAAAAAACAGTTAATTGATCTGATCGTAGATGGAGGAGAATTACCCCGTCATGAGCCATCGACAGTACTTGATCTGACGATGCCAACACCCACTGTATTACGTGCTACATCAGCTGGTCAAACGACCATCACCCACTCAGTCGAAGAAACGATGGAAGTTGCCGAAACCTTCATTTCATCCCTCCTTGGGGAGGGGGGACCGCGTCTGACGCGGGGGAAGGAGTTGATGGTTTATCTTCACGGCGATCTTGGGGCGGGTAAAACACACTTTGTGAAGGGGATTGCAAAGCACTTCGGGTTTGACCGTGTTGTGTCACCAACATATGTTGGACTGCAAGAATATATCAATGACCTGATCTCGCTCTATCATGTTGATCTATACAATTTCCAATCAGCAGCAGATGTTGAGGCATTGCAACTCAATAGATTATTATATCCTCCTAACCCTGTCATCCCAGCGTATGCTGGGATCCAGACTAAAAATGAGATTCCGGGACCCCGCGAAGTTGCGTTTGACGCGACAGAGCGGGGCAGGCAAGCCCGGAATGACAGCCAAGAAAGAATTACGATCATCTGTATCGAGTGGTCTGAGGTTGGCTCATTTCCACATGCGGGAAAACATGTTTTTATCGAGCATCAGGGTAGAAATGAGCGAAAGATTACTTTTCTGTAGGTGTGGCTGGTAGGGGGTAAGGAACTAGCGCTCCAGAAGAATCAACTACTTGTGCACCATTTAGTTCCCTGTCGAAAATGAATATTTGGGCACCTTGTACAGTTAAGGGACAATCCTCCGGAAAAAACTCCACATAACCTTCATCAGATTTCGGAACTATATCGATGGCTAGAAAATTATTTCGTAATGGTTTGGGTGGCTGCAAATTCAGGTTGCATTTATGCGGACAACGCGCGCAAATTGCGTCTCGAATACAATTAAAGACAGTTTCCCGCCTGAAGTTTGGAGGAAGATCTCTTATGTCTGCAAATATGAAATCTGCATTTGATCTGTTTTTATCAGCTGATAGTGGTATTTTATCGACTGCTTCCATTTTAGATTAATTATCTCAAAAATTATTTGTTCGTCAAATCAGTCCCCATGACCTATGTGCTAGGTAAATTGATACATTCTAGTGGTGTAAAGCAATATATTGAGTACAATATCAATCATGCTCATCCTTGCTATCGATACCAGCGCCGATGACACCTCTGTCGCGATCCTCCGCGATCGCTGCGTCATTGCATCGGTTACCTCATCTCAAATCACTTCTCATGCAGGATGGGGTGGGATCATGCCGATTGTGGCCAAGCTCGCTCACGAGAAAAAGATTGACCCAGTCCTAAAGCGTGCCTTGAACCTATTTCAGAAGGCACGGCACCCCGACTTGAATAGATGCTATACACAGACCGATATTGATGCAATAGCGGTGACCCAGGGGCCAGGACTTTCCATAGCACTTGAGGTTGGTATATTGAAGGCCAAGGAGCTTGCAATCACGATGAATAAACCCCTTATCGCTGTCAATCATATGGAGGGGCATCTCTATTCGCCTTTTGTACAAAACTCTGTCGGGCTACCTCAGCGTGATATTCCAAGCAGGTTCTTATCTCTGCTTATATCAGGTGGTCATACCCAGATCATTCAAGTTGATGGAAATGGAAAATACACGATCCTTGGTGAAACAGTCGATGATGCTGCTGGTGAGGCGCTTGATAAGGCAGCGCGAATGCTGGGATTTGGATATCCGGGCGGCGCAGTTATCGAGCGGCTCGCTCATGAAGTGTCGAATCTGGATACTTTCCATTTTCCTCGACCCATGATCGGTCAGCAAACACTTGATATGAGCTTCTCGGGTCTCAAGACACACTTGATGTATTTTCTCAAAGGAGAGAAAGGCGTTGTGGTGGATCAAGTGGGCCAACTGCGTGAGATAGCCAGCTCTTTTCAAGAAGCTGTTTTTGATACAGTTATTCGCAAACTAGACAAGGCAGTCATTCAAACCGGGATTACAACTCTGGCTGTTGGTGGAGGAGTGATAGCAAACAAACGATTGCGATACCTTACGCGCAAACTGATGAAAAAACATCATGACATTCCCCTATTCCCCCCGCTCAAGTATCTATGCGGTGATAACGCTGCCATGATTGGTGTCGCTGCATGGAGACAGGCTGAGCGTGGAGAGTTTGTCACGGATATACAAAATCTTAGCCGAGAGCCTCGGAAAAGCTTGTGAGGGTATAGGCATGAGGTATACTCTGAAACTATATGTTAATGATTCAGAATCTCAACGCATCTGTCTCAGACAAGCCTATTCTTCATGACTTTTCATATACATTCGATGTAGATCGGGTATACGCTATCATGGGACCAAATGGATCTGGCAAATCGACTCTTGCACATTCGATCGCAGGAAGCCCCACATATCAAGTCTCAAGTTCCAAGCTCCAAATTTCAAATAAGGGTAAAGTGATCAATCTCAAAGATCTTGAGCCACATAGGCGCGCAGAAGCTGGAATATTTCTTTCTTTCCAAAATCCCTTATCGCTCCAGGGTATTACTGTGACCCAATTGCTTTTATTAGCGCTCAAAGGAGCGATGTCAGCACTTGAGATACGAAAGCGATCTCGTGCTATAGCAAAAGAACTCAATATTTCAGATGATCTGCTCACGAGATCGCTGAACGAGGGAGCGTCAGGAGGGGAACGAAAGAAAATGGAAGTCCTTCAAGGTGCAATCCTTGACCGACTAGTACAGGTGTATGATGAGGTTGATACGGGAGTTGACATAGATGCGCTCAAGTCTATAGGGACTTATCTCAACAAGCATAAAAAAGGGAAAACAATCATCATCATCACTCACTATCATCGCATACTCAAGTACCTGAAGCCTGACAGAGTGTTGATATTAAGGGATGGCAAACTCCTCACAGATGGGGGACCAAATCTGGCACAAAAAATAGAAAAAGATGGGTATGACCAATTTTAGCTGTATATATGATGAGTACGAATGCATTTTTGAATATGTGAAACGTTGTCCGAATGGCAGAATCGCTTTTAGAAATTTCGTCCTGTACTGAGTATGACAATAATCTATCTTATCCGACATGGAGAGAGCATTTTGAATACAAAAGCTATCGTTCAAGGTGATCATGACGATCCAACTAATCATCTTTCTGCGCGAGGGAGAGAACAGGCAGCAGCAGTAGCAAATAAGCTAAGCGCCATCAGTGTGGCGTGTATATACACCTCTCCATTGACTCGGGCACATGAGACAGCGGGCGCCATTGCAGCGAAGCATCCTCTAAAAATGGATGTATACCATGATCTTCATGAAAAAAATCAGGGTTCAATGCGAGGTATGCAAATCGGTGCAGCCCTCGCAAAATATGGTGATTGGGAAAATATGACTGAGGATGAACGTCTTGATACCAGAGCTGTTCCCAATGAAGAATCTCAACGAGATCTATATCATCGGGCATTGCGTGTAGTCAAGGACCTGTCTCAAAAACACGCAGAACAAACCATATTTTGTATCACACATGGTGGTTTTATGCGTGCCTTATATACTCAACTCGCACATAAGTCGCTTAAAGAAAAATGGCGTTTCGACAACTGCGGATTTATGAAGATCAAAGTGGATGGCGATCATATCACTATTCTTGAGACTGACAAGCTCCATTTGGAGCTGCGCGGCTGAAGTAATCAAACGCTCTTAATCCATATGCCAGATACACCCAACTTCGATTATCGATTTGGCTTTTCTATGCCTGACAAATCAGTATACAAAGCTAAGAAAGGACTTAATGCAGATTTGGTGCGAACTATTTCACGCATGAAGAAAGAGCCCCAGTGGATGACTGATTTTCGACTTGAATCATTTCAAGTATTTGAAAAAAAATCGGTACCAACATTCGGGCCTGGCTTGGATAAACTTAACTTTGATAATCTTTACTACTATCTCAAACCGACAGATCATCAAGTAGATAGATGGCAGGATCTGCCTCCAGAGATCAAAGAGACATATGATCGTATTGGAGTGCCTGAAGCGGAAAAGAAATACTTGAGCGGTGTATCTGCACAATATGACAGTGAAGTGGTATATGAGAGTGTGCAAAAAAAATTGATAAAGGATGGAGTCCTATTCTGTGATATGAGCACTGCCGTATCTCAATATCCAGAGATCGTAAAGCGATATTTTGGAAAGCTTATCCCTGCAGCTGACAATAAGTTTGCGGCTCTGAACTCTGCTGTATGGTCGGGAGGGTCATTTGTGTATGTACCGCCAGGCGTAAAAGTTGATCTTCCCTTGCAGGCATACTTCCGAATCAATTCAGAAAGATTCGGCCAGTTTGAGCGCACTCTTATTATCGTTGAGCCAGGAGGAGAAGTGAACTATATCGAGGGCTGTACAGCGCCAGTGTATGCCACGGATTCATTACATGCTGCTGTAGTTGAAATTTTTGTTGGTGAAGGGGCGCATTGTAGGTATACAACAGTTCAAAACTGGAGTAAGAATGTATTCAACCTCGTCACCAAACGCGCCCGAGCCGAGAAAAACGCACATATGGAGTGGATTGATTGCAATCTTGGTTCACAAATGACCATGAAGTATCCTTCGGTCTATCTTGCCGGTGAAGGGGCAAAAGGAGAGACACTCTCGATAGCTTTGGCGAGCGCAGGGCAAGTACAAGACGTAGGAGCAAAGATGATTCACATGGCACCTCGTACGACTTCCCGTATTATTTCGAAATCGATCTGTAAAGACGGAGGACGCACTTCATATCGTGGTCTCATATCAATCTTGCCATGCGCAATCGGAAGCAAGGTTTATGTGAGTTGCGATGCAATGCTCATAGATGGGTTGTCACGATCAGATACATATCCAAAAATGGACGTAAAATGTGACGATGTGGAAGTGCAACACGAAGCAACGGTAGAAAGGTTGAGTGAGGAGAAATTACTTTACCTCATGTCACGTGGCATATCCAAAATAGATGCTGAAGGGTTGATAGTGAATGGATTCATTGCCCCGATAACCCGCGAGATACCTTTGGAGTATTCTATTGAATTGAACAAATTAATTAACCTTGAAATGAAAGGAAGTATCGGCTAATGGGGATGCAGATCATATAGGTATGTGAAATAACTATGAAATACACTCATATTACCGATTCCCGTAAGAATAAATATAGAATCACTCAGCCTGGTGATACTATTTTCTTTTTTCATAACATATCACTAGATCTTGATATTGTGATCGGGCATTCGCTGGCTCGTGCATTTATATATGGGTTGTATACCGGCGAAAACAGCGAGAAGTTTAAATTAAGAACATGCCAGCACCACACCGCTCCAGGTTCATACTCAGAGCTGTTGGTAAAAGGTGCTTTAGACCACAATTCATCCTTACACTATTCTGGATCCATATCGATTGAAAAAAACTGTAATGGATCACATGCATATCAAAAAAATCAAATTCTATTATTGTCGCCAAACGCACGGGTGACGACTCAGCCCAATCTCGAAATACGATCACCTGATGTATTTTGCACTCATGGGTCAACGACTGGCCGCATCAATACAGATCAATTGCACTACATGCACTGCAAAGGGCTGAGCGACCTTGGTGCACGGAAACTCTTCATTCAAGGGTTTATCAGTGATTTAGTCTCCAAAATAAAAGTACAGCATCCAAAATTCATCTTTAAGAAATATTAATCCCTATACCAATGAAAAAAAAGTGTTTATAATAGTCACATGGTCCGCAAAATAATATCATCTCTTACTAGTTCATTCCCCATCAAACATGCTTCGTCCAAGCGGCCTCCATTTGTGGCGACTGATCGAAAGCTTAAAAAGTACAGTAGTAAGGTTATACAGCGCTACGGCAAACTTTTCAGTAAGCTCTCGCACGAATAAAGTTTCATATTTGACTCTTGAATCACTTACTGTCCTGGGCAAGGATCTTGTCGATTATTTGCTCGAGCAAGGTGATCCGATTCCTCGATACGATTTGTGCGATGCAGCGAAGCTTGAGAGTATTATCGCAACTCCGCAAAAGTCTTTTGGTGGATTTGAGTTGTACAAATCAATATATGAGAAAGCTGCATGCTATCTCTATTTTTTCGTAAAGTTTCACCCCTATTTTGATGGAAATAAAAGGATGGCAGTACTCTCAACTTTCGTTTTTCTCGAGATGAACAACCATAAAGTCACCATCGAGTACGAAAAGGTGTATGATTTCTGCAAAATGATAGCATCGTCACATATCTCGCAGGATAAAGAGTTTGCACAGGTTGTCACTTTCTTGTCTGCCAATTCTCACCATAAAAAATGAAAACAAAATTCCCTTTGCTTGCCAAGTATCCGAAGATGACTTATCTCGATAGTGGTGCCACTACCCTGAAGCCACAATCTGTCATAGATGCTGAGTTGGAATATTACCGATCGTATTCAGCCAATATTCATAGAGGTCTTTACCCACTTTCGATCAAGGCAACCGAGGCATATGATGCCTCCCGAAAGATGGTAGCTGTATTGCTGAATGCACGCAGTCCTCACGAAATCGTTTTTGCAAAAGGAGCAACAGATGGGCTCAACCTGCTTGCTATGAGTTTGACACAAAACCTTGAGTCGCCAGACGAGATCGTCTGCACCATCCTTGAACATCACAGCAATTTCGTGCCATGGCAACAAATATCCCAAAAAAAAGATTTGAATCTGCGCGTTATTGATTTTCCACTCGCTGAATCCAGAAACAATGGAATCAATGCGAGTGAGTTTATTTCGTCAAAAACTAAAATACTAACTCTTCCGTATATCTCAAATGTGACTGGTGAGGTCCTACCAATCAAACAGATCGTTGCAGCATCCCGCAAGATCAATCCTGAGCTGATAGTTATCGTTGATGCATGCCAGGCTGTTGCCCATATTCCGATTGATGTTCAAGATCTTGACTGTGACTTCCTTGTTTTCTCTGGTCACAAGCTCTATGGACCAACTGGCATTGGTGTCTTGTATGGCAAAGGCGCACGTCTTGAAGCTCTAGCACCATATCAGTACGGAGGAGATATGATCCATAGTGTGTCACTTTCGAAGACGACATTTGCTCCGGTTCCCGCAAAATTTGAGGCTGGGACTCCTCCCATAGCCCAAGCCATTGGATTGGGAGAAGCTATCCGTTTCATCCTCGGCATGGGATTCGAATCAATTCAAAAACACGAGTCTGAGCTTTATAAATATGCAATAGAGTCACTTTCTCATCTTGCTACTGATTTGGAGATTGTCCAGCCAGTTATTTCTCAACAAAAAGGCAATTCAATCATCACATTCACATCCCCTTTTGTTCATCCACATGATATGGCAGACTTATTGGGTCAAAGTGATGTCTGTATACGTGCAGGTCATCATTGTGCTCAACCACTACATGATCATCTGCATCTAAATGCTACTGCGCGAATCAGTTTTGGTCTTTATAATAGGTCAAAGGATATTGATACATTTTGCACTGAGCTCAAAAAGATTATTGGTCAGTTCCAGTAAATTCAGTTTGTTATTTCTATTTTCCCTATTTTATGTCTGCATACCCAGAACATGTCATGGATCATTATCGGCATCCCCGGAACAATGAGTTCGAGAATGATATTCAGTACACCTGTTCTTCTGGCGTGGATAATCCGTCCTGTGGCGATAAAATCCAAGTGAAGGCATATGTTACAAATGGAGTCATGAAAGACGTTGCATGGGAAGGGGTAGGATGTGCATTGTCTACTGCTTCTGCATCCATCATGACAGAAAAAGTGAAGGGGAAGCTCATTCACGACATACTAGGCATGACCAAGGATGATGTGCTATCAGAAATAGATATGAAGATAACGCCAACTCGATTGCCATGTGCCCTGATATCTCTTGAAGCAATCCAAAAGGCTCTCAGAGAGAATGTGACATCTAGCTGATTACATACCATTTATTTCATCCTTATGGGCAGTACTCAATCTGTTCTCATCACTGGTGCAAGCTCGGGGCTCGGTTTCGTGCTCGCTCAAAAATATATCGAGAAAGGTGCGACTGTGTACGGAATTGGCGCCCATATTGAAACCTTGGATAAGGCCTCTAAAAACTTGAGCTCATCTCTATTCCATCCGATCATGTGCGATATCTCAAATCCCGTTGAAGTTGCAAAGGCAGTTGCTATGGTGCCAACGGTGGACATACTCGTAAATAACGCTGGAAAAATATGTCGCAAACCGCTTGTTGATATCAGTGATGAGTTGATTCGTGATCTGGTTAATGCAAATCTATTAGGACACCTATATGTTACAAAGTATGCCTTGCCCAAATTGCTCATGTCTTCTGATGGGCACATTGTAAACATCTCATCAAATGCCGGATTGCTTGCTCGCAAAAATCATGTCCTTTACGCCGCCACAAAGTTTGGCATCCGTGGCATGGGTGAAGCTCTGGTTGATGAGTTGTCCGGTACGAATGTCCATGTGCTAAACGTTTACCCGGGAGGATTTGTCTCTGAACTGTATAAAAAAGCCGGGGATCCACAGGTTCTAGACGGATTTATGGATCCATCTGACTTAGCAGATCAAATCATGTATGCATTATCAGCACCAAAAACCATGCGTGTTGAGCAAATAGTCATGAATAGAAAAAAATGACCACAATTTATTCAAAAAATGATTTTAAAAATAAGAAAACCAAACCCCCTTTGGTTCAAAGCAAAAGAGTATGGTTGGGGATGGACTCCTGCCACATGGCAGGGTTGGCTACTACTGATTTCATATATTGCAATCGAGATATATATTTATTATGGCGTTGATTCGAGTTCGCGCTCAGCTTCATACGTAGTGCTCAACTATCTGCCTCTCTCAGTGGTGTTTACCTTTGTATTGATACTTATCTGCTTCGCTACGGGCGAAAGGCCAAGATGGCGATGGGGCAAAAAAAACACTATCAAAACCTAAGCATCATCGCTATACTGATCTCCATATGAGTTTTACTTGGAAACTATCAGGTGAAGCTGGATATGGCATCACAACGATAGGGTTAGCGTTCACGAAGCTATGTACAAGAAGCGGATTTTACGCCTTTGACTATTCTGAGTTTCCATCGCTTATTCGTGGAGGCTTCACCACGCATGAGCTGATCTTCTCCGACTCTCCCATTTCAACGACAAAGGCAACAATTGATTTATTGGTTGCTCTGCGCCAGGATAGTTTCGATATGGATGCGCATCGACTCACCCCGGACTCTATAGTGTTGTACGACGACCAAGAAGTTAAACTCTCAGGAGGCTTCCTTGCCATTCCGATGCCTTACCGTGCAATCAAACTAAAGCATAAGGCCCACCAGGTCATGGTAAATACGGTTTCAATTGGAGCATCATTCGCCATATTTGGCTGGGACTTTGCCATGATTGATCGGATGATTGAAGATGACTTTGCCAAAAAAGGCCAAGCAGTTATTGACTTCAACAAATTACTGGCAAAGGAAGGGTGGGACCACATACAACAGTGCATAACTGATAATGTAAAACTTAAAACGAAAATTGATCAGCTGAAGCATGCACTTAAGCCACCAATGACCAAAGTATCGAAGCAAGTGATGACTGGGAATGACGCATTTGCATATGCTTCTGCAATGGCAGGCGCAGGAGCATACACTGCATATCCGATGAGTCCCTCCTCATCAGTGCTTGCCACGCTTGCTGCATGGCAACCCAAAACGGGAATGGTTGTGTTGCATATTGAAGATGAAATCTCAGCAATCAACCAGGCATTGGGATTTGCTTATGCTGGTGTGCGAGTGGCGACAGGCACCTCGGGTGGCGGATTTGCCCTTATGGTGGAGGGTTTGAGCTATGCAGGCATGGCCGAATTGCCAGTCGTCGTCTTTATTGCTCAGAGACCAGGTCCAGCTACGGGACTCCCTACATGGACTGCTCAAGCTGAGCTTCTATTTGCGATTCATGCAGGTCATGGTGAATTTCCAAAAATTGTACTCGCACCCGGCGACGTCACTGATATGATCGAACTGACTCTGAAGGCATTTGATTTGGCAGACATATATCAAACGCCTGTTATCATACTTTCTGACAAGGCATTGAGTGAGTCACATGAGAGTATTAATCTTGAGGATGTCAAAAAAATTCAGTCGAAATATGTGCAAAATAGAGGAAAAATTGTAAAAAATACTACACAATCCCCATATCTGCGCTACAAAGATTCACCAGATGGCATCAGCGAGATGCTTATTCCTGGATTTGATCCTGTTCACCACTGGCAAGCCAATTCGTATGAGCATCGCGAGGATTCACATACGACTGAGGGTTCACTTGATGCAATTAAACAGTCCGAAAAACGATCACGAAAGAACAAAACCTACCTCGGTGACATCCCCTACCTTGGTGAAAAGTATCTAGGCTTTGCTCCTCCTCAATACTACGGGAACACAAACGCCCAAACAGTATTTGTATGTTGGGGGAGTACAAAATCGGCCACACTTGATGCTATGAATATTCTTGAAAGCAGGGGGCAACATGTGGGCGTTCTTCACTTCACGCATGTATACCCACTCGCCCCCTCTACAAAGTCGATATTTGATCCAGATAAACGATATGTGTTTGTTGAGAATAATAGTGAAGCCCAACTCGCTAAGGTAATACGAATGGAGCTGGGAATTGATGTAGGGGGACAAAAGAAAGATCAAATACTCAGATATGATGGCAGACCTATACTCGCTGAAGACATCGTAAACCAATTCCATTCTCAATCAATAAAAACCTGACTATGTCACAAGCCAATATAATTAAGGATCTTTCAGGATACACGCCAACCTGGTGCCCAGGATGTGGAAACTGGGGTATTATTCGAGCACTCAAGTTAGCACTTTCTGAACAGGGTCTTGGGCCAACTGATATATTCGTGGCATTTGATATTGGTTGTTCAGGAAATATGAACGATTTTCTCCACGCCAATAGTATGCATACACTCCATGGTCGATCAATACCGTCAGCCATAGGTATGAAACTCGCCCATCACACAAAGCAGGTCCTTGCAGTTGGTGGCGATGGTGCGCTCTATGGTGAAGGTGGTAATCACCTTTTACATGCTTGTCGTGGTAATCATGATATTACTGTTGTAGCCCATGACAATATGGTTTATGGTTTGACGACTGGTCAGACGGCACCTACTTCGACCAGGGGAATGAAAACTAAATCTACACCTGGGGGGAGTGTTGAAATGTCTATCAACCCACTTGCATTAGCCATATCTCAAGGTGCGACATTTGTCGCTCAAACTTTTGCCAACAATAGTCGGCATGTTGCTGACATGATCAAAGCAGCTATGCAGCATAAAGGTTTCTCCTTGGTTAACATACTTCAGCCCTGTGTTACGTTTAACTGGGTGAATACTTATCAATACTTTTTTGAGCATACCTATTACCTAGGTTCCGAGTATGATAAATCAAGTATGCCATTGGCCCTATTAAAGTCGCTTGAGCACATATCTGAACGCTTTCCGCTGGGTGTTTTGTACGAGAAATCTGACTCTGTTCCGTATCACTTGTCGCTGCCTATGCTCCGTACTGAGAAGTCCCTCGTATCGCGTGCAGATAGGCCAGATCTCTCCTTTGCTAGTCGTGAGTTTGTCTAGGTCACACCAGAGCGATTAGCAGAGATTGATGATGACTGCTAAAATATTTTGTATTTCGCATTAGCTTGTCTGGACAATGTATTTATACGCTTTTGTATTCATTTTGACTCTCATTTTTTCACGATTTACGTTATTAATTACCATGGTTAGTTTGTAACTAAGCTCATTTCCAAGGCTATATCTCGATTAATATTGACATTTAGCAAAGTTGTTAGTACACTGCTAAGATCTATGTCAGATACTCAAATTATCTCTCAACAATCAATCTATCCAGTTCTTCCCGTTTTGGATACGTTAGTTATGCCTTCGTGTGAGTCAGTACTCATAGTGGGGCGACCAAAGAGTCTAAGTGCACTCCAGCAGGCTATTCAAACTGACAATCGCATACTCGTTGTTACCCAAAAGACATCAAAAGATCAGCCTGAGCTGTCCGATCTGTACCCTATGGGCGTTATAGCCTCAATCGAGCGTGTAAATCCTGGCGACAAGGGGGAAACCCAAATATTGGTCAAAGGCATAGAAAAGGTGAATCTAGTGTCTATTGTCCAGTCTGACCCGTATTTAAAGGCAGAAGCGGTCAAAGTGAACGAAGTCCTTTATGATGATCCCGAGACTCAGGCACTGGTCCATCATATCGCCTCTGACCTCAAAAAGGCGATAAATATGGGGAAAACACTTGATTTGAACTTTCTGATCAACGTCCTGTATATAAACAATGCTTTTACCTTCTCATATCAGGTTCTTTCGGTACTCGACATGAAGTTGTCCGAGCGCCAGCGCATTTTTCAAGAAAATGACCTTAAGGCTCGACTCACTTTGCTTTCAAACAAGCTAGCCGAGGAAATCAAAATTCTTGAGATCGAGCACAATATTTCAAAGAAAACTAATGAAAAGATTGACGATACGATGAGAGAGAATATCTTGCGAGAAAAGATGAAGACTATAGAGGAGGAGCTGGGTGGCAAGGGTGGAGAAAAGGATACGCGTGATCTAAAAGAAAAGATAAGGGACGCCAAAATGCCTCGTGAAATCCAAGATAAAGTCGAAAAAGAACTGAAGCGACTCGAAAGCATGTCCCAGTTCAATCCAGAAGCATCTTCCCTTCGTAGCTATATTGAAACAGTAGTCGAGCTGCCATGGAGCACTCGTGCTACTCAGAATATTGATATTGGATATGCCCAGAAAATATTAGATGAAGACCACTATGGGCTCAAAAAAGTCAAAGAACGGATCATTGAGTATCTCGCCGTGCTCAAGCTCCAGTCATTGGCTGCAGCCGAGAGTTCCACCCCTTTGCCATCTGAAGATGAGCAAAAGGTCAAAAAAAAGAAAGCAACCCCCATAAAGCACGACTCACTAATCCCAAAGGAAAGACAGCCGAACATACTTTGTTTCGTTGGTCCTCCAGGTGTCGGAAAGACCTCACTTGGCAAGTCTATTGCAAAAGCGCTGAACACAAAATTTGTCAAAGTTTCACTTGGTGGCGTACGTGATGAAGCCGAGATTAGAGGTCATCGCCGTACTTATGTTGGATCCATGCCGGGGCGATTTATTAAAGCAATCAAGCAAGCAGGAGTAAAAAACCCAGTATTCATGCTTGACGAGGTCGACAAGATTGGTAATGATTATCGAGGCGATCCTGCATCTGCCCTTTTGGAGCTATTGGATCCTGAGCAAAATTATGCATTTGAGGATCATTACCTTGAGTTGCCATTTGACATGTCTGAGGTGTTTTTCATTACAACTGCAAACCAGCTCGACACTATCCCCGCTGCTTTACTAGATAGACTCGAAATCATCCACTTTGCAGGCTATACAGAGGATGAAAAGTACAATATTGCAAAAAATTACATTGTCGCAAAGCAAGAGGAGGCGCATGCAGTCAAGTCCGAACAAGTCGTGATGGAGGAGGAATCGGTCAGGCAGATTATCCGCACATATACCCGCGAAGCCGGCGTACGTAACCTTGAGCGCGAGATCGCCCATGTCATGCGAAAGATTGCTCGGAAAATAGTTGAGGACCCGAAACTCACCTTCCCCGTTGACGTGAAACCAACTGATTTGCAAAAATATCTCGGTGTACCGCGATATTCAGCACAAATGATAGAGGATGTTGACTATATCGGCATATCCACGGGACTCGCATGGACACAAGCTGGTGGAGATATTTTGTTCATTGAAGTGACTACTATGCCAGGCAAGGGGACATTGACACTCACGGGTAATCTGGGTGATGTCATGAAGGAATCTTGCCAAGCCGCACTCTCATATATACGCAGTCATTATGAACAGTTTGGACTTGCTAAGGACCTTTTCAGCAAAATAGATATCCATGTACACGTGCCTGAGGGTGCCACGCCAAAGGATGGCCCATCAGCAGGTGGAGCGATTACAACAGCTCTTGTATCGGCCTTAACTAAACGCCCTGTCGATAAGTATCTAGCCATGACGGGTGAGATGACGCTCCGTGGCCGCATCACTGAAATCGGTGGTGTTAAAGAAAAAGTTCTTGCAGCGCATAGATCTGGTATCAAGCGAATCTTGCTCCCGAAAGAGAATAAAAAAGATTACGATGAAGATGTTCCAGAAAAAGTAAAGCAAGAGATACAATTCACCTTTGTCGACCGAATCGAGGACATACTCGAAAAGGCACTCTTACCAGCAAAAAAGCCAGCTGAAAAGAAAGGGTAAGGGCGATCGGAGATCATGGAGTACTCATCGCCCACATTTTCTTTTGAAGCGAATCAAATGACGCTCAGTACTCTCGTGCGGATTTTTTGAACTAGATTGTACGTCTTGTATAGGTATGGGTTAATTGGGAGATCAAATGATCCAGGCGACTGAACGAACTGAGTGCCGTACCCCTGTTTGAATCGCGTAAATCCAGCCCAGGGATCAGATGCATCGAAATCAGGAGGTAGACTACCCCACATGTCTAATGATGTTGCCTCACTGTGCTTGCCAAGTCGGATTACCTCCCACATGAGTAGATTTGGGGCCATCAGATTCCGATGACTCTCGCTTGAGCCACCATAGGTATAGTAAATCATATCTTTGAAATGCCAGATTTGAAAGGCTGCCAGTGGCTCATTCTGAAAAAATGCAATCAGTATATGTGCCTCAAGATGAGAATGATCTCTCTCGACACGTTTTGAATCAGAAGTCATCGCTTCGTACTTGATGTGATCCCAAATATTTCGATGATAGGTTGGCGTATGGCCATGATATTTCTGTCTCTTGCATGTATCAAAATACAGCTTCTCAAATATAGCATAACCATTTTCGTCACTCATCTGTTTGACTACTATTCCTTTTTTTTCTGCAAGTCGGATGTTATACCGGGTTTTGGTGTGCATTGACTTTAACAGATCTTCTTCAGATGGTGTCAGATCTAGTGTTTGTGTCCATGGAGTAAAAAGTGGATGAGCAGAGCGAATAAGTAATGAGTTGTTTGCCCGATACTCTTTGCTGTGTTTAAGTGGATCGAGAGTATGCGGCTCAAACTTAATAAAAAGAATGTGGTGAGTATGAGCATATTTCTTGGCATATCGGAGAAACTCCTCAGATGGCCATTTTGATTTGGGGATGTAGCCAATGGAATATGATGTGTATGGGATCGGATGGAGGGTCATTTGATACACCGCTTGTACCTGATGAGAGTTTGTGTGTATCTCGTGCTCAGACTCTATAAAACGAATGACCTGTTTCCCTTCACTCGTGCGAATATCTCCCCACTCCCACGACTGCATCGGATGGTCTACATGAGTATTCCAGTCTGGCATGTTCGTGGTGACGATAGATATCATTTGAGAAGCACCTCCAGAGTTTCTTGCCCGCATTTCTCCCACGAGTAATGACGCAGCCGAGCATGCCCTAGATCAATCATATTGCTTGTCAGTTTGAAGTCTCGCTCAACCAACCTGAGGCGATCGAGAAGCTCCTGCACACTATCGGGTTTGAAATATAAAGGGGCATCACCGCCGACTTCTGGAAGCGATGAATTATTACTACAGAGTACCGGACACGAGGCTGCAAAAGCTTCGAGTAACGGAAATCCAAACCCCTCATACAAAGAGGGAAGCACATAACAGAGTGCATGTGTAAACAATCTCATCTTATCAAGCTCACTGATATATCCAGTGAAGTGAACAACATTTCCAATACTCAATTTTTGGACTGTTTGAAAGATTTCCTCATACATCCAGCCCTTTTTACCAACGATGACTAGATGCTGGTCTGGCTGCTCCTTGTGGAACAATGCGAACGCATAAAGTAACGTCTTGATATTTTTGCGGGGCTGAAGTGTGCTCACAAATAGTACGTATTCACGATTTTTAAGCGGATACGACGTACTTCCTATGAGGAATTGGCTTGTTTTTTTTGATTCATCTAGCTGCACCGGTTTTTGAAAACGGAAGCCGTTTGGGATCATGTGAATACGCGCATCAGCTATGTGATACTGTTTCATAATGTCGAGTTTGGTATGCTGTGACACGGCAATAATGTGGTTTGCCTTGTGCACCGCTTCAGCTGTCCATGTGCGCAACTTGTACAAATCTTTTTTAAGAAACTCATCTGGAAAAAAATGAAATGCAAGATCGTGGATCGTAACGACGAGCTTACATCGGGGTGGTATCCACGGCGGAGCATAGTGTGCTGGGGCAAAAAAAGAGTGGAACCAAATAGTACGCATATCAAAGATATGCCTGAATCGCTGAATGCCGTAGTCGATCATTAGTCGTACCGGTAGAAAAAATCGATTCCATCCGATAGGTCCCCACACGACACGATATCGAAAGTGTTTGCTCTCACGAGGCATATGTAGAAGGGGTTTCTCGCGTAGATACGTACAGAATCTGACCTCATCACTCGAATATTTTTTAAACTCAATAAGCAGATTGAGTGTATACACAGATACACCCACTGGTTGAGTCACGTTTGCTTCGTTTCCATCAATACAAATGACTTTCATATGGTGTATCTATAGTACCTTTTGCGACACGTCATCGCAACCTGAAAAAGTAGATAAAATAGCATGTAATTTTTCAATATACGAACTCCATGTGAACTGAGCCGCTCTTTTGGTGCCTTGAGTAATGAGCTGATTTCGAAATGCCGCATCGGTAAATATTTTGTTCATTGCATCCACAATGCTTGAAGTTTGTGCAGGATCTATCGCTATACCAGAACCATCGGCGATCAATTCTCCGAGAGAGGATGTGCTACTTGCAATCACCGGACATTCACAACTCATTGCTTCAATGAGCGGGTATCCAAATCCCTCATACAGTGAAGGCATAACCAAAGCCAAAGCATGACGATATAATTGAGCTAAAGATGCATCACTGACCTGATCAAGTATGCGTATGTGTGAGTTTTGATGATGAGGAACATCGCCCCATCCTCGTGGCCCCACAATCACCAAATTGTGCATATGACGCGCCACATCGATTTTTTGCCATTCATCAAATGCATCCATGAGTCGAATCAGATTTTTCCGTGGCTCAAGTTTGCCTACGGCTAGAAAATACTCTCCCGAAATAAGTGGTGAGGGAAGAGATATATCTGATACGGGAAGCTGGGCTACTCCGGGATAAATGGTCTCAATCGCTCCAGCGAATTCAGGATAATTTTGGTGAACATCTGATTTGGTAGAAATACTGTCGGTAATGACGACGGAGCACTCTGTCATTACGCGGAGCAATCTCTGCCGTTGGGTATTGAGTATAAGTGGGTCGACAGTTTCGGTAAATAATTTGAACACGAGGTCATGCACGATGGTGATACGGTTTCTAGCAATAGATGGAGGAGGTTGCGTCCAGTCCGAACTCAGCCACACGTCAAATGTCCCAGGAATGAGGTATTTGATGAGTCGAGAAGGACGAGCATTCCATAGCCACCCAAGTGCTCGAGGAGGTATGTACCAACGGATATATTGATGACCTGCATCATGAATTGCCTTGATTAACCCAGGTTCTGGGTGGAGATTGAGTCCGGAAAAGAAAAAGGTATACGCATGCTGAGATTTTGAGCTCAGAATCGCGCCCACAAGTCCTCGAGTGAATCGAGATACTCCAGTGCCTTCGTACATAATCTGCGAAATATCTACGCCGATGTTACGTTTGTTATTCATGCGTATATGGACAAAATGACTGATGTCGGATCATTTGGATATTACTTCAATTTTTGGTATCTTTATGATCTGATGGTACGCGGCTATGAGGTCACGGGTAATCGCTTCCCAGCTATATTTTTTTCGAGCAAGTTGATATGCGTGCTCAGTAATATTTTTTTGAAGCTCAACATCGTGAGATAATCTGACTATTTGACGTACAAAATCATCTGTAGATTGAGCTTGTAGATATGAAACATTATCTTCGAGTGAAAGACCCTCGGCACCTGTTGCAGTTGTAATGATGGGAATACGCGTCGCCATAGCTGCAAGTATCTTGAGCCGTGTGCCGCCAGGACCATATATCGGAGCAACAAACATATGGGATGCGGCGTATAAATCTTTCACTGCTTGTGTGTTTGCGTGTTCGAGATCGACGATTGATATCTGATCAGAAATCAGCGATGCATAATACTTAGGTATATTCTGGCCAGCTATCACAATTTCTAGATGGGGGATGAGCTTCACGAGGTGAGGATAAATATTCTTGACCAATATATCGGCAGCCTCTTTGTTTTGTAGCCAAGAAAAGTTTCCTAAGAAGAGGATTTTTACACGATCATTCATATCTGTTCGAGCAAACAATGCTTGATGTTCAAACATTTCATCTCCAGCTCCATTGGGGATGACAACAGGCTCCATCTCTGGAGCTAACATCTTGATCGCTCTGGCATCAGCTTCAGACACTGCTGCGACGAGTGTCGCTTTGCGCCAAAAGTACCGCTCCCAATATCTAAGTTTGAATGTATCCAGCCTGAGTGGGTGATGTATGAACCAGGGTTTGGACTGGATAAAGTGCTTGTATACGCGATACTCAATCGTTTGCTCAACGAGCAAAATAGGTATCGACGTTTCTGGAATATGAGGCATGATATAAAATGTCTCTGCATGTATGACATCAAAGTCGTACTTTGAAATCAGGCTTCTGACCGTTTGAGCAGCTTCCTCTGAATAATTTCTGACAATCAGAAATGGAAGCTTTCCGAAAACAGACTTGAATACCGTGCTGACCTGCCATGGTTTTTCAGGTCGCTTACAGAGGTATATTTTTTTACAAAACTGTTCGAGATGTTTTGCCTGATCTTTTTCCTCAGGTTTTTTGTACAAACAGACGAGATGGACCTCGTGTGATCTGCTGAGATGTTTCAGAAGATTGTACGTACGAATTTGGCCACCAGAAGCAGGAGGATAGGGGAGGTACGGAGTGAGCATCAAGATTCTCATAGTTTGAGGAGGACATAGCGATCACTCGCCGAAATGACTCGAGCTGTAGTGCCAATCTGCAAATTCTTTGCTGTCTCTAGGTTGTAGGTGAATATGTATGAATATCCCTGAGCCTTGAGGTCTGTTGCTCCCGCAAATAGACCGGGGGAGCCCATGCGATCAAATGCATAGAGAGCGGTGGTGTCTCCCGCGGTATCAACTACGATTTTTTCATCAGGTCGTACAAAGGTCTGTACGATTGTTGCGAACTGTGGGATATCACTTAGAGAATAATAGTAGTGGTGTACCTTGTCCCAAGAAAATATCCATCCCCCTATGAGTAAACCGACGATAAGCACACCAGCAGTTAACTTGCCAATGATTCCGTGAGCGTGTTCGTACATAAATGATGCTCCCATACCTGTAAACAGTGCGATGGTTGGGAGTATCAATATCTGATAATACTCATGTTGCACATTGCCGCCTTGAAAAGTGCAGATGTATACAACGGATGAAATAAGCATCGCGATGGGAAGCATGGTTGCCGATCGTCTCAGAGTGCCCACGACGGTGAGTGGCAGAGCAAACGATCCTAGAATGAGTAGATTCAGACGCTCGTAGAACATCCATCTAAAAAATGCCGGACGGAAGAATATGTATACGGCTGAGCCTCCCGTATTGACTGAGGTTATAAGCCAGGCTGATGCCGGAATGCCTTCAGGGTACGATTGAATATACACCCGCCATAATGCTACTGGCAATATAGCCAATACAAAGCAAGTTCCCGATATGACTAAACGCCGTATCAAGGGGCGATGTGTATCAAAACAGATAGTAATTAATAATATTAGTCCAAAGAAAATAATCGTTGGCTTCACGAGTACAGCTGCTGAAAAGAAGATAGACGAAATTACAAGTCGCTTTGTAGTGACATGAGTAGATATGGCATATACGCTGATCATCACGAGTGCGAGACCGAATGTTTCTGGAAGTATGGCCCGAGTATAAAATACAAAAAAAGGAAACGTCGCAAAAACGATCGAAGCTATAATTGCTGCCCACTCGTTTGCTGCCCGTTTAGTTAGGTGATATAGGCACCACAGTACTACGCATGCGGATATGATTGACCAAATACGTCCCCACTCAACTATCGAAAGTTGGGGGACAACAATATTAGTTAGCGCAATCAATGCGTTGTAAATCGGGAACTCGACCATCCGATATCCTTGAGGATTTGCTATTCCAGATTGCAGAGAAGACAGGTCGTCATACCGAGGGACAAGAAGGTTTATTCCGTTTCGTGCAAAATTGCGAGCAACAGCAGCAGTGTCAGCTTGACGCCAGCTGTGATACTCAATGAGTGGAGAAGTTAGTTTGTAGCTTCGTGCACCCACACAGATAACAAGTATGAGCAGGAGTATCCACTGCTTGCGTAAGAAATTGATCATACGGTGAGTATAGTGCATTTGTGAATAGTCATGGGTACATGACGAAAAAATTGAAGCACGAGTTCAACAATCAGGTTTAAACGCGCACGCCACTTCGATGGGCTTCTTTTTCGATAGTCGCGATGACGAGCCCCATCACTGTCCAAAAAGTAAATGCTATTTTTGAAGCTTCAAACACGTCTATCAAGGTGGCATTAATCGCCAGAGCAATCATGCCAGCGCATATTCCGATAAATAAGTATTTATCATGAGTTGTGATAGTCAAAATATGTCTGTAAATGCGGAGAAAAAGGTGAACGAGGATAAATATAAACAGACCCGTTCCCAATAGTCCAGTCTCTCCGAGCCAACGGAACAAGTCCCCATCGGTACTCTCGGTAATTGAGCTGGGGCCTGTGCCCAATAGAGGATTGCTCAGAAATGCTTTGAGTGCTCGTGGCCACTCTACTTGAGTACGAGTAGCAAGCGATGTGTCTCCAGCTACAACATTTTTTACAACAACATCCTTAAAATCATCCAAGTATTTTTTGGCGACTAGGTCAGCTGCTTGCTGTTGGGATATGATGCGACCATCTTTTCGGGCTTCATCAATTTCTTTGCGTACAAGTTCCTGCTTGTATTCGTTCAATGCCTTTGTATTGTTGGATATACTTGATCCTTTGCCAGTTTTGATAAATTGTGATCCTGCAGGGAGCGTTTCTTTGCTGAGATCTTGATGGATGATTTCTTCACCTGTCCGGGTATTTTCAAATACTTGACGCTGTTGGAACATGTCTCTGAATCGTTGTGTCATGTCACTGTTGGTATACATGAGTATCGTTGTGAGGAGGATGGTTCCAATAAGCAGTTTCCACTTACGCGTATAGATACCAAACGCTACGATAGATACGAAAAATGCGCCAAAAGATATCCGTGAAGCAGTGAAAATGAGCGTCAAGATCGCGAGTACATATGTCACTACACTTCTGACACGATGCGTCCCTCGGATGACATATGCTGCCAGAAAAGGAATAAAAAATACAAGGTATGCAGCGAGATCATAATGTCCTGCAAATGTTGATGAAACACGGGCAAATGGCGTCAAAATCAATAAGGATCCCTTTGCAAACTCGGCGTTCATGGTTTGTACAGCTGGAAAATCAAAGAATCGGAAAAAGAAATAGGCAACATTCGAAACGATTCCCGTATTTTTCATGTACAAAGACTCAAACACATCTCGAACTGGCTGGAATAACTCAGATGATTTTTGACCCAATGCATAGAGACAAACGATAAGCACTACCGACAAAACAATATAAAAATACCGATCAATATTTTTAATGATGCTTCCTTTGATATCAGCTGCCTTTTCTGATATGAAAGCTGCATAGGCGACAAAGAAGGGGATCATGTACTCAACTCTGCGTAGAGTGTGTAAGAGTCCTTGATTTGTAAAGGGGATTTTCTTTGTAACAAATGCGTTAAGCAGAAATGAACACATACAGACCACCCAAAAAATCAAAATATATTTGAGAAAAAATCGGTCAAATGTCACTTTCTTCCTCAAGACCTGTATCCCAAATATCAAAGACATGAATCCGACATAGAAATCCTCGAGTCTGACTGCAATATGCGTGTTGTTCACACCCACGATCGGGAACTTTGGATAGAGTGGAATAATGATGAGGAATAGAACGGTGAGAACTCGAAGAATATGTTGGTCAAAGTACGTGATGATTTTTCGCATAGGGTATATTATTGTTTGATAACAACTGCAAGTGCTTGTCTGTATGTTTCGACGATTCTTTGGTTTCGGATGAGCGTCCCTAGAGCTATAGCGAGATATGCTTTGGACATGAGTATATATTGTACCAGAGCTTGCTCTAGCTTGCTATGATGCTTTCTATAGAGATAAGTGAATCCTCGGAATACTTGTACTATTGGATAGGTCTTGTTGCTCGAAGCTGACCCAATATGGACCCATTCGGCTGATGGGTAAAACCATGTCGACATATGTTTTGAACTCGCACGATGCAAAAGCTCTATTTCTTCCATATACATAAATATTCCCTCGTCAAAACCACTCAACTGATCAAAATATTCCTTTTTACACATGATAGCCGCTCCTGATACCCAATCTACCTGCTTGAGTATTTTGGGTGACGATCGTGTTAGCCCCCAATAATCACCCTTAAGAAAGATCGCTGCAAAAATGACGAGGAGATTGTAGTACGGCCCACAGGAAGACTGAGGAGACAAATCATCATTGAGCAGCTTGGGACCGAGGAAGTGCATTGAGGTGCCATCATTGACGTAAGCCAAACGTGTCTTAAATGTATTCGGAGGGTTGCGCAAAAGATATTGAGTGAAAAGCTTTGATACGGCATCCTTCAAGGCGATTGTGTCGGTATTGAGCAGCAGGAGGTATTCACCCGATGACTCTTTGGCGGCTCGATTATGACCTCGACCAAATCCAATATTTTCTGTGAGCGAAATGATTTTGACTGTATAACACAACTCATGTGTTATTTTTTGTATCGCTGATACCGTGCCATCACTTGAGGCATTATCGACGAGGACTAGCTCAATATCATCAACGGGAGTGTGTGAAATCCATGCATTACGCACACTGCGATCCAAACTATACAATGCTTGCAAGGTCAGATCTTTGGTGTTATATGACACCATATTGAAGGAGAGGAAGTGGGCGCTCATGTTATACTATGTATTGTACTTATATAATCACGATTTTGGGTGAAAAGATGATGCATATCCTCGATAGTGCAGTCTCTTATCTATCTGTCTTGCCGCGGTAGCTCAGTGGTAGAGCAAACGTTTCATAAGCGTTGGGTCGGGAGTTCGATTCTCCCCGGCGGCACATCTAGCCAGTAGAATCAAGCTGCAAATATACAAATAATTTGTTTCTCACCTCTGCAAAGGTTAAAATAAATAGACTTATAAGTGAGAATGAGCTTGGTATACTGATTCACAAGAATATATGAAAATCCTTTCAGTCACATCTCTACAAGTCCCCGATGTCAAAGTTTTTAGAAACGCTCGCTTTCATGATGGTAGGGGGTATTTTACTGAAGTCTACAGAGATGATGAGATCCTCGGCAATCCTGAGCTTAAATTATCCCCAACCACCCGGTTTATGCAAGCCAATGAAAGCATCTCGAAGGGTAAAATCATCCGAGGTCTTCATTTTCAAGTTAATCCCAATCTTAGTAAGCTCGTTCGGTTGATCGAGGGTCACATTATCGATGTGGCCATTGATGTGAGACCGAACTCCGCCACTTTTGGTGTGGCAAGTGCATATGAGTTGATTGCTGACACGAATGCAGCATTTGAAGATATGGTTTGGATACCGTTCGGATTCGCACATGGACTATTTATCTTAGAACCAAGTCGAGTGCAGTATGTCCAAACGGGATACTGGAATGGAGCAGGTGAGGTGTCTATTACACCTCAAGACTCAACACTAAATTGGACCTACTTGTCAAAAGATATGCAAAATAGTATTCATACATTACTTCAAACAGCTTCGATGAGTGATAAGGATAAAGCGGGCATATCACTGACAACATGGAAGCAGTACGAACTCTCATCTCACCTGGTGTAATGACTCATATCCATGCCAGTAGCTGTATATAAACCTGCTTCTAAAACTCCCTACGAGTGTGTTTTGTTATATCGTAATAAGTACAATATCCCTCCTGAAGCGCCTGTCAGCTATGCCGGTCGACTAGATCCGATGGCAGAGGGAGTGTTACTACTACTTGTTGGAGATGAGAACAAAGATAGGCGCACTTTTGAACATCTAAATAAAAGATATGAGGTGGCATGTGTTTTTGGGATCAGCACTGATAGTGGAGATGGGATGGGGATTCCTTCGTTCGCAATGAAACCTGAGATTACTCGTCCTCAGCTCAGTACTCATCTGAGTAAATACATTGGAACATTTGAACAACGATATCATCCCTACTCATCCAGAATAATCGATGGAAAACCATTGTTTTACTGGTCTAAGCAAGAGTTAATCCACACGATCAAGATACCAACTCATCGAGTATGCGTTTCCGATATTAAAATCGTTTCTAAGTCTGTGATAAAACTGAAGGACATAATTCTTGATATTACTCGTCGTGTTTCTGAAGTGTCTGGTGACTTTCGTCAGCACAACATCATCAGTGCATGGGAATCTCAATATCATGTGGACAGATTGTTTCCCCTATTCACTCTCAAAATAGACTGTGAAAAAGGAGGTACATATGTGCGAGTACTTATAGAGGACTTGGCCCATGATATGGATCAAATCGCTTTTACTTACCATCTCGTTCGCACACGAGTGGGGGACTGGGAGAAGGATGACTGTTTACGACTTTGGTGAATACACATTAAGGACAGTATTGATCCATATATCTATAGTCTTTTCCATTTCTTCATCAGGGAATCCATCGAGTCGCAGGGACTCGAAGACTTCCTTTGCATTTTTGGATTGCAAAATAGATTCTAGCTTATCGACAACCCCGCAAAAGTGGTCATAATTTCGATCTCCGAGTCCAAAGATAGCATATTTGATATCTGACAAATCTTCTGTAGTGTCTCTCAGTATAGTGATGAAGGAATCTGTTGTTGGATTAGGATCTCCATCTCCCCAAGTAGAAGCGCCCAAAATAAGCAAATCGAACGCTTTCATTTTCTGGATATCGCCTTGAGATTGATCGATTAAAGTTACTGAGTGTCCCAGGGATTGAATGTATGCAGAGAGATGTTCAGCCATCAGCATTGTGTTCCCAGTGAGTGTGCCGTACAAAACGAGGATATTCATACGCATATTGATACAAACTCATTTTGCACAATCAAGGCATCCGTCTGAGAACATATCTTTCATCACCGTTTTGTCACGCTCCTCTGTGTTTTCATCACCTTGTTTGGCTTGCTTATCAGTATCCTTATTGACCCAAACTTTGCCTTGAGTAACTCGTGCTGTCCGCACGTTTTCAGTCCCAACTTTAAAATATTCATATTCAGTGTCGCCACATGCCCCACCGTCAGCTCCCTCAAGCCTACCATCTTTGCACACTCGTCGTCCTACAACGCCTTCTGGTTTGACTGGGTACAATATTGGTTGTCCCTCAAGCACTTTGGACATAATACCATTCCATATTGGTGCTGCTCCGGTAACTCCTGAAGCAAGAGCTTGATTCATTGGAGTATTGTCATTGTTTCCGACCCACACTGCTACCATGAAATTGGGCGTATATCCGACTGTCCAGTTGTCTTTTTTTGAGTCTGTCGTACCCGTTTTAACTGAAACGGGAACATTGCCCTTAATATTTAGCTGAGATGATGGACCGAATGCATCCTTGCGAGCATTATTGTCGTACAGGATGTGTGATATGAGAAACGATGCTTCCTCAGATATCACTCGTTTTCCACCCATTGCTAGATAGTTTGGCATCTCGATAGGAGCATGAATATCCTGTACAAAATTTGGGTCTTGATACTTGTACAAGATCTTCCCATTTGCATCAGTGATTTTGAGGATGGACTGTAGTTTGCGTGGCTTTCCTCGATTGGGAAATGTTGAGTATGCTTGCACGAGCTCAGTCATACGCATTTCTCCTCCTCCAAGGGTGAGAGAAAGTCCGTATCGACTAGGATCTTCTTGAAATGAATCAATTAAAAAACCAGATGATGATGCGATAAACGAATCGACCGTATTAAGGGCCAACACTTTAACAGCGATGATGTTGTTTGAGTTGGCGAGTGCATATCTGACTTTCATTGGTCCACGAAACGCAACGTCATAGTTTTGAGGACAGTACGGTTTTCCAGGCGATTTGAAACAGGTCGGCACGTCGAGAAGTACGCTTGCGGGAGTTATGAGCCCACGATCAAGTGCAATGGAGTAGTTGACGGGTTTGATCGATGAACCAGGTTGTCGGAGTGCTGTGGTAACATTAAAACTACCAGATGGAGAAGCGAAGTAATCGTAAGACCCCACCATAGCAAGTATTTCCCCAGTGACAGGACGAGTTACCAAAGCAGCTGCGTTTCCAACGCTCAAATAGCGAACTTTATCCAACTCTTCTTGAAGTATCTTTTGCGCTTCATTTTGAGTTGGCATATCAATTGAGGTATAGATATTGAGACCGGCTGTGCCAACGACTTCAGATCCGAACTCTTGTTCGAGAAGTGCCTTTACATAAAAAACAAAATGTGGAGCCTTGATATTGACAAAAGGAGGGTTCGTAACCAAGGTTGTCGCCAGACCTTCTTTATATTGAGCTTGGGTGATGTACTTTTGCTCAAACATCTTTTGAAGTACTTCATTGCGCCGTGCAACTGCCGCATCCGGATTCACGAATGGATTATATTTACTTGGCAACTGGGGCAATCCTGCAAGTAAAGCAGCCTCAGCAATAGTGAGATCTTTCGCTTTTTTGTTAAAGTAAGCATTTGCAGCTTCTTCTACGCCATACGCTGATCCTCCATAGGGGATTTGGTTCAGATACATCTCCAATATTTCGTCCTTATTATATTTTTTTTCGACAGACATTGCCAAAACTATTTCCTTTACTTTTCGCTTCCAGGTGCGCTCTGGTGTCAACAAAGCAAGCTTAACGAGTTGTTGGGTGAGCGTAGAACCGCCTTGCAAACCAGATCTATTCAGGACGTTCTCCTTGACTGCACGCAATACCCCAGAAAAGAGGGATACGCCGGAATGAGTGTAGAAATCCTTGTCTTCGATCGCAACTGACGCCTGGCCGACGTACTTCGGTAGGTCTTTGATCTTGACAGGAGTTCTGTTTTGATCACTGAATACTTCATAGAGGAGCTCGCCATTCCTATCATATATATGTGAGGAGAGCGGTGTAGATTGGAAATTTCGCAACTTATCCGTATTGGGAAGATCTTTTAGGATCTCATTATAAAAGAAATAGTATCCCGTAAGAGTGACTGCGCCAGCAAAAAAAACAAATAGGAGTACTAATATGATGCGAGATTGTGTATACCACCGCTTTTGCTTTGGTTTGTAGGGGGTATGGTTGGGCAGGCTCGAGTGATTTTTGTGATGATGTTGGATATGTATGTGCGAGGACATAGATGAAAGGTCGTATTTAAGATGGCGGTGAGCATTGTAGCAGATTGACTGAGTCTGATGGGGCGTAGGAGAAATTGAGGCAATTTGTACGATAATAAGTTTATAGTGGAAATCAAATCTATCATCATGTATAATCTCGACTATTCTATGATCATACTTCCTGAAGACAAACAACTCATTATCGAGGGATATGCACAACACAAGGGCGACACCGGTTCACCTGAAGTTCAAATAGCCCTTCTCTCTCAAAAAATTCAAAAGCTTTCAGAACATTTGACCGAGAACAAGAAAGATAATCATTCACGCAGAGGATTGCTCAAAGTCATTGCAAAAAGACGCCGTATCATTGGGTATCTACAAAAACTAGATGATCCACGATATCAGTCCCTCATCAAAAAGCTTGACTTGAAGAAGTAACTCAGGTAGTATGTCGTCAAGAAGTTGAGAAATACGTTTTTAGAAGTATGCATTGAACTATTTACTTACTCGCACTAAGTACCTAGGTAGATAGTTCAACTTCTAAAAATCACTTCTTCGATCTCCAATACATCTCATACACGTCCAATCATATTGATTGTATTGTATTCAAAACATTTCGCCATTATTTATTACATTTTTTTATGGTTTCAAAACACACAGAATCTATCGAGCTCGGTGGTAAGACGTTGACTTTATCAGTGGGCAAGCTTGCATTGCAATCTACCGTTTCCGTCCATGCACAATGGGGAGACACAACCCTCTTGGCTGTCGTTACTATAGGAAAAACGCGTGACGACATCGATTACTTTCCTCTTTCAGTGGAATATGTAGAGAAGCTGTATGCAGGTGGTATCATCAAAGGGTCTCGTTGGGTCAAACGCGAGGGAAGGCCTACGGACGAAGCAGTGCTCAAGGGCCGTGTGATTGATCGATCAATTCGGCCTCTTTTCCCAAAGTCATATCGAAAAGAAGTGCAAGTTGTTGTTATGCTATTGTCTGTAGATGGGGTAACGAGTGCGGATATACTCGCGGCAAATGCTGTTTCTGCTGCTTTGCATCTATCGAATGCGCCATGGGCAGGACCAACAGCAACTTCTCGCGTCGGATATGCAGGAAACACGCTGATTGCGCATCCAACGATGGAAACACAAGCAACGTCTGGGCTGGATCTCGTAGTGACATCTGTTGACAATCGAGTCAATATGATTGAAACAAAAGCTCAGATACTCAGTGAGCACATCATCGAGGATGGTATCAAGCTAGCGAAGGAAGAGAACAATAAGGTAGTCAAGATGATTGAAACGATGCGATCAGCGGTAGGGATGCCAAAAGATGTGGTATCAGAAGCAGCTTTCGAGCCAGCGCTCATCGAGCTCATCTCAGGCCAATTTGGTGCTGATATAGATGCAATGATCAAATCCAAAACATCAAAGGAAAATCATGATCCTGACGAAGTGAACCGATTTGTGAAACGTATTCAAGAAAAAGAACCTGACAAGTATGATGCAATGATCGTTGCTCAGGCAGTCGACTACATCGTCAAAAAAAAGATTCGAGAATTTATGATTTCGAAACATCAGCGTCTTGATGGACGAGCGCTAGATGAAATACGACAACTATCAGCAGAGGTTGGCGTTGTTCCACGTATCCATGGAAGCGGTCTTTTCCAACGTGGAGATACCCAAACTCTATCAATAACTACGTTAGGCACGCCAAGTATGGAACAATTGCTTGAGGGACCAGATGGTCAGGAAAGTAAGCATTATATCCATCACTACAATTTCCCTCCATATTCAGTGGGTGAGGTAGGTCGAATAGGATTCACGAATAGACGCGAGATTGGACATGGTGCACTAGCCGAGAAAGCTATCGAGCCTGTACTACCAACACAAGCAGAGTTTCCCTATACCATCCGAGTCGTGTCTGAAGTGCTTGGATCAAATGGTTCCACGAGTATGGCATCTACGTGTGGATCTTCGCTCTCCCTCATGGATGCAGGTGTCCCGCTCAAAGCACCGGTCGCAGGACTGGCAATGGGCCTAGTCAGTAACTCTGATGATGACTATATCATCCTCACCGATATCATGGGAATTGAGGATTTTTCAGGTGAAATGGATTTCAAAGTCGCTGGTACAGCAACGGGCATCACCGCAATACAGCTTGATGTCAAAAATGCTGGACTTACCGACAAAATGATACATGAGACTATCGCCGCAGCTCAGACTGCACGACTTAAAATACTAGATGTCATGAATCAGGCAATTCCTCAACCACGCTTAAATGTGTCTGAATTTGCACCAAAAATAGTGGTTGTTCCGATCCCCGAAGATAAAGTTGGCGAAGTGATCGGGCCAGGTGGCAAGACTATCCGTGGTCTCATCAAAATGTACGGAGTCCAAGTCGATGTAGAGGATGACGCAAAAGTATTCGTCAGTGGTATTAGCAAACAAGGTGTAGATGATTGTGCGCGACATATTGCCAATATGACTCGTGATATCTTGCCTGGTGAGATCCACAAGGGGAAGGTTACGAGAGTTGAGAGCTATGGAGCTTTCGTAGAGATTGTCCCAGGCAAACAAGGACTCGTTCATATCTCACGACTTGCCAATGGATTCGTACGAGATGCAGGCGACCTCGTTAAAGTTGGTGATGAAATGGAAGTTGAAGTATATGAAATCGATGAAATGGGTCGCATCAATATTAAACCAGTGACACCCTATCAAGTCCCAGCTCAAGCTCAACCATCGACAGGTGAGCCACATAGCTCCTATGGTGAACGACCTCGAGAGGATCGACACTCAGGTGGCGATCGAGGTGGAGGTGGAGGACACTTCCGAGGCCATGGTGGATTTAGACGCGGCGGAAGATAAATGAGTAATGTCTGACTACATGAAACCTGTGGGCAAATGCCCCACAGGTTTCTTTGACTTTGGCAAGTAGATTTGCTACGATGACCACATATGTCTCGTAGAAAACGTGGGCTAAAGTTTGACATCACCAGCGGTGTCACGATCACTGTCATCGGAATACTTTTGGTTTTCATTACCATCCTGCTTCTCCTATCTTTCTTCCAGTTGTTTGGATCCGGCGAAGGGACAGGTAGGCTTTTGACCCTCATTAATCAATATCTCACCTCCAATTTTGGGGGAGTTTCTATTGGGATTCCCTTTCTCACCATACTTTTAGCAGGACATTGCTTTAATACCAAAAAACTTACTCTCATACATTGGCACACGTCAGTTGGGATATTTTTTGCGATGGGTGGAGTACTGGGCCTATTTGCCTCAGGGGCCGTTGGGCTATCCATCCAACAGACTATGTATACCGGCTTCACCGAGTTTGGAGGAAGATTGATATTTTTGACGATGAGTTTAATAGGCATTGTTCTTTTCTTTGATATTGAGCCACACACCATCGTGCAATGGACACATAGTGCAACATCTCAACTGTTTCCACCAAAAGATAAACTTTCTCGGAACTCAAGTCGTGCGGCTGACGAAGGGGAATATATCAGCGACAAGCATCTTGCCAATAAGCCGGCTAAGCTGAAAAAAGATGAGGTGGCCCCAATTCCTAAGGCCCCCTTAGAAGACGCATATATTACCGATGGAAAAAAGCTCAAGCCAAGGCAGATGGTTACTGCGGAAGCCAATTCAAATATGCATGTCAATCAACTTTCTCATGCCCAGTCAATCATGTGGGTTCATCCTGGCCTCGATATCTTGCAAGATGTCACTTCCCCAGCTGACCGTGGTGATACATCAGCAAATGCCTCAATCATCGAAAGTACGCTTCGTAGTTTTGGCATCAAAGCTCGTGTTGCCGAGATGAATCCTGGCCCAACCGTGACTCAATATGCACTTGAGGTAGCCGTCGGGACAAATATTTCCGAGATCATGAAAAAGTCCTCAAACTTAGCTCTTGCTCTCGCATCATCGACTGGTACCGTACGTATTGAGGCCCCAATTCCAGGTAGATCACTCGTTGGGATAGAAATACCTAACAAAAAGTCAGAGCTCGTGACTATAAAGAGACTGCTTAGTTCAAAGATATTCCAGAATAGCAAAGATCCACTTCTTGTACCGCTTGGTTTAGATGTTGCAGGTGAAACACAGGCGGTAAGTCTCGCGAAAATGCCCCATGCACTCATTGCAGGTACGACCGGATCTGGAAAATCTGTAGCGATCAATGCATGGATTGTCACCCTTTTGATGCGAACAAAGCCATCTGAGGTCAGATTGATTTTAGTTGATCCAAAACAGGTTGAGTTGACGGGATACAACGGTGTTCCACATCTGATGACTGAAGTTATCACCGACCCCGCAAAAGTAATCAATGCTCTTCGATGGGCTCTCGCAGAGATGGATGCTCGGTATAAAATACTTCGCGAACATGAAGTCCGCAATCTCGAAGGATATAACGAACTTCCTGATGTAGAAAAGAAGCCATACATCATATTTATTATTGATGAGCTTGCTGATCTAATGATGGTTGCAAAAGCTGATATTGAGGGCCCTATCGTTCGTATTGCTCAAAAAGCACGCGCTGTGGGCATCCATTTGGTACTTGCGACTCAGCGACCGTCGGTGAACGTGATTACGGGTCTTATGAAGGCAAATGTGCCTACGCGTATAGCCTTTAATGTCGCCTCAGGTATCGACTCGAAGGTTATCCTCGATACAACTGGTGCTGAGAATCTCGTTGGAAAAGGTGACATGTTCTATTCTGCATCTGATACTCCACGTCCAAAGCGCATACAAGGTCCCTTTGTGTCTGATAAAGAAGTCACTGCTGTGGTTAACTTTATCAAACAGCACAATCCTCTTGTGTCATATACTGAAGAGGTCACTGAGGCTCCAAAGGATGATTTTGTTGGAGGAACAAATGGGGGTTATGATAGCGGAGATCGAGACTCGATGTTTAATGAAGCTCTCCAACTGATTCGTGGATCGGAGACTGCTTCTGCATCTCTTTTCCAACGACGTCTTAAAGTGGGATATGCACGTGCTGCCCGCATACTCGATGAGCTGCATGATGCAGGGTATGTTGGCCCTGCTGAGGGCTCAAAACCAAGAAAGGTGATCCTGCAAGCAATGACTGATACGACATCTCCTGAAACAGACACGCTCTGATCTCACGCTATCTGCATAGTGGTTCTGTCATTTCCACAAGTTTATCCACTATACCTGGGCTAAAGGACACTATTGCTCCTTGATATATATTATCTATGGTCAGACTGTCACCTCTCCAGGTGCGCATAGTAGCTCCAAGCGAAGCAACCAGTCCCAATCCTGGCGCAATATCCCACGCTTGTGGACCGTGATGTGGTTCAACTGGTGGGAGTAGTACTAGATTTGTTTGTTTTCCATAAATCAATCGCTTGAGTGCATCTGATTCATTGAGTGAGTCTGATACGCTGAGCGTGCGCCTTTTTAATACGGGATAAAGCGCTTCACATACTGTGTATCCGAGGGCTTTGGCTCTTGCAGGTATGTTTTTTACATTGGGCCAGCGCACGTAGCATTTTGCCTCTTCCATAGTTGATATAGTAGGTGGAGGATGCAGACATTCCAAAATAGTTCCCTTTTCATCAAGTCTGTATGCTCCATTGTTTACTTCACCCACAAACATTCCGTTCGAGGGTACCCCAGGCTGAGCTATAAGTCCTCCCGCGAACAAACCATCATCACACATGCCCACTTGCGTATTAATATTCCCATGGTCTGTGCCCAGATTTGATGTGCCATCAACGGGATCGATGAAGTAGGTTCTCCCCTCACTAAATAGTGTCCCGCTGATTGACGAATCACCGGTATGCTGTTGGTACACTTTTTCTTCACCAATAATATGAGCACTTGGATGCTGTTTCAGAATTTCTCGTACATATATTTGTTGCATAAGATAGTCAAGAGGAGTGACAGAGGATCCATCATTTTTCGTAGCAACTCCCCTTGCAAGACGCCTATTGAGATTGTGAGGATGGGAAAACGTCGAGTAGAGCAGTGTAGCAGGCCTCACACAACACGAAAGTGGGTGTGATTCGTGCAATCGACGAACATTTTCATTCATCTCGCGATTGTATCACTACTTATAGTAATTTCAATGCTGATGTGCTGTGCCATATTTCACTGTGGTAAATGAGAACGTTACTTTGCATCTACATATTTTTCAACATTCAGTAGGTGCTCGTTGTATGTTTTCGCAAAATACACGTTGCCTTTCGCATCGTGCACATAAAATAGGTTTTGGGTAGATGAATCTGCATTGATTACTGCTTCAATTGCTGCAAGACCAGGGTTGCAGATCGGGCCCTTTGGCAGTCCATCGTTAGTATATGTGTTATATGGAGACTCGACCTTCAGGTCATCGAGAAGGAGTGGTCTCTTCCACCAGCTTTTTTGGATTCTTTGGTACCCAAGTGAGTATTGGACTGTTGCATCGACCTGCAGCCTCATCGGCTCCTGTAGTCTTCTGAGTAATATTGACGCAATGGGCTGCCTGTCAACTGTGCTAATCGCCTCGCGCTCGACTAAGGATGCGAGGATAATCACGTCTTTTTCGGTGAGATTATTTGTCTTCATCTTATCTCTTAGGGATTGATTGACTTTGGATTTATACGTATCTGTCATAAGGCTGATCATGAAGTCGGCATCTGCTGATCGTGGGACGAGGTATGTATCAGGAAACAGATATCCCTCATCTGCTTTACTAATAAATTCAGAGGGGACAAATGTTGGGAGATCTTTTGCGAATACATCAGCAATTTCTTCTTTACGCAAGCCTTCTCGCACCGTCACCCATACATCATCAGTTGCCTTTGTGAGTGCCTGTGCGACTTCGTATGCATCCATTGATCGGGTGAGCTTGAAACTACCAGCTTGTATATCGCGTTCGATTCCGAGTTTCCGTATGATTCCATACATGACGATCCGATTGCGAATCAATCGATCCATGGCAAGGTTGTTGATGATCGTATTGATCGTGTCACCCTTGTGAACAATGAACGTAAGTGGCGCGGTATCGACTGAGTTAACGGGGAGAACCCCTTCCCGATAAACGATATACGCGCTTCCAACTATGGTTATTAAAAATACGATGATGAACAGGATTTTTTTCATAAGGACAAAGCCTCAAAAAATAGATAATTATTGCATATCAACCGAAATAAATGAATCCACAACACGACTTTTCGATCGCCGGATATTGCGCATGGCGTGTATTATGAAATAGAGTCCTTTTGCATTGAGTGTCCAACAGGCAAATAGGTATGTGATCAGAAGTATGCCGCCAGTAGTTATTAGGAGAAAGACGAGGTTGATCGTGCGAGTGGTATCAAAAATGAGTCCATCAAGCAAACGTTGACTTGGATACATGACTGCAACTGCGAGAATAGCCGCCATAATGATCTTGATGACTTCCTTCAAAAGTGAGAACAGCTCCAGCCCCCCCACCTTACGATGAAATAATATGAGTAAAATGGTCACCTGGACAGTAATCGCAATGCTGAAGGTGATGCCAAGGGACCAAACCGGCAGTCGGAATACAGATACTGCGAAGAAACTCATAACAACGTTGAAGATGATTGATCCTATGCTGACCACAAAAGGAGTCTTCGTATCAAGAGTCGCGTAGAAACATCGAGTTATGAAGTAGTAGCAACTATGCAGCGGAATAGAAAAAGCAAAGTACGACATCGTTTCTGCTGTCGATACAGTGCCTGACCAGTCGAACTTATGCCCTCCATAGACGAGTCGCACGATGGGTGTGCGTGCAATAATGAAAAACGCCATAATTGGCGCTGTGACGAAGAGGACATTACATATGGAGTCTATGACAATCTTTTTGAGTTCTACGAATTGCTTCTTTTGATATATCTCAGAAAGATAGGGGAGAGATGCTTGCCCAAACGCCATGCCGATGATAGAAACAGGCACAAGCTGTAAGGTCTGGGCATAATAGAATATGGTATATGAGCCCGTTGACACTAGTGTTGACAGTGTTTGGTCGATAGTCACCTCGATCTGCGCCACTAACACCGTAAAAAGCCGGGGAGTGATCGTCTTTAAAAATCCTTTGATTTCCTTGAGATGGGTGATAATCGGTTCATACTGGAAACTTAATTGCAAGATTTGAGGTATTTGGACAAAGAAAAAAAGGATGGCTCCTGCAATAACTCCGATGGCAACGCCATTCATGTGGTACGTTGGAGCTAATAGCACCGTTACGACAATGATTCCAATGTTGTACATGACAGGAGCGAAGGAAGGTATGATAAATCGTTTGTAAGCTTGAGATAGGCCCGTAGCGATATTACCAAGTACCAAAAAGGGAAGTTGTGCAATGAGCAAAATACGAGAAAGGTACACGACTTTTTCAAGAGAAGCCTCATCGAATCCAAGTACCGTAAACCGCACGACCAAAGGCATACAGATGAATAAAACGCCTATAAGCACTGCAAGTGCTATGCATATCAGGTTGATTACCGAGGAAATGATCGCATTTTGCTTCTTTTGGTCATTGTGATATTTCAGAAAAAAAGGAATAAAAGAAGTAGTCAAGGCTCCCGTAATAAGGAGCTCAAAAAGAAAATCGGGGATTCGAAATGCTGCGAAAAATATCTCGAGCTCCTCTTTTGAGAAGAAACTGTTGAACACGCGATATCGAACAAGTCCAAATACGCGGGCAAGCATGAGCATTCCTGAAATAAGAAGGGTAGTAGATACGATTCCTGACTGTTGAGCGAAGATGAAGGATCGTGTTTTTGCGATGAATCGATTCATGTATATCTATTCTAAACCATGAATACCCAAATAATCTAGTTAAATAGTGATCTATTGACTGTTGAGTTGGGGAGTAAGTCAACGAGCCAGTTTCTCCTCGATTTGCATCATAAATACACTAGGAATCACCTCATTTCACCTTGATGATCCAGCTCGTCGTTTCGTGGCATCACTGATTCGAATTTTTTGAAGCGTCTGATGTTCACCAAAATCAAAATAGACTATCAGAACAATCCGTATCAATGTATACGTAAATACCCCTTGACATAAGGTGAAAAATGGTGAAGAATGGTTACATATGTTGTTTTTAGGTGAATTTCAAGTAAACTTCTCTGGACCTGGAAGAGTACTCCTCCCGAAGAAAATCCGAGAGTTATTGAAAGGAACAACATTTGTACTTACTCGAGGTTTTGATCGATGCCTTTCTGGATATGACGGTATTGAATATGAGACGAAAGCAAAAGAACTATTTGCAGTATCGATCTTGGACAATACGAAGCTTGCTGATCGTAGATTGCTGTTCGCATCTACGATCTATGCAGAAATTGATGAACAGGGTAGATTTTTAATCCCAAAAAATCTATTAGATTTCGCTCATCTATCGAAGAAAGTGATGATTGTAGGCGTAGGTGATCATTTTGAGATATGGGATGAAGAAGCTTGGAATAATTACAAATCGTCAGTCAAGGAAGTATGAAAATAATAATGAAAAAAATTACACAGTTTATCGAATACCTTTTGAGTTTCTGATATCAGTAAATGCATACACCTGTATTGCTCGAACAAGTAATCGCGCACCTTAACATCAAACCCGGGATGAAGATAATAGATGCAACCTTTGGGGAAGGTGGGCACACTCACGCATTTCTGGGACTTGGAGCCTCAGTACTTGCTATTGATGCAGATCAAGATCAGATTAATAGATATAAAAATAGCAGTAGCAATGAACTCAAGAATGAAAAATTGCAATTAGTTCAGGGAAACTATGCAGACATAGCGGAAATAGCTATAAAGCATTCATTCGACAAAGTAGATGTAGTCATATTTGATCTCGGATTGTCCATGAATCAGATGTATCACGGAGAGGGTTTTTCATATCAGTTTCCACTTCAGCCGCTGAATCTAGTAATAGATTCGCAATCAAAACAAAAGGGGGCGGCGAGGGCGGCTGAAGTAGTAACTGAATATGACGAAGAAAGACTGACAAACATATTTATGAGATATGGTGAGCTTAAAAGAGCATCTGATATCGCACGAGCAATCGTACGATACCGAAGCACCCATGAGCTTAATACAGTCGGAGATTTACTAACAGGGCTTGAAGGAACACTATTTGGCAATGAGCAAGCCGCTCTTTTTCAAGCACTCAGAATAGAAGTAAATCACGAATACGAGCAAATTGAAAAAGGACTAAACGGAGCAGTTGAAGTATTGAGTCGAGGTGGTAAGTTAGCTGTTATCACGTTTCACTCAGGAGAAGACAGGATAGTTAAACTTTGGGCAAGAGGAAAAGGATTAAAGGAAGAAAAAAGAGTAATCGGAAAAAAAGTATCGGATAAATCATTTGAAAGATCATCAATTTTACGTATTTATGTTCAATCTTAAATCGTTCGTCTTCACAAAAAATCGTTTGATATGGTGTTTAGTTGTCCTGCTGCTCATTGGAGCAAATATGACCGTAAGTGTGAGGGCCATGAGCATGACGAATAAAGCAATGTATTATGAACAAGAAATCACACAATATAAGCAAGAAAATATGAAACTCGAAGAAAAACTTGTTGCACAATCGTCAGTACATTCTCTCTCAGAGATATTCGAAGCAAACGGGTATGCAGCTCCAAAATCTGCTGTAAAATGGATCGGAACAGCCGTAGTGGCAGCTCGATGAATCGGAACTAACTCCTGTTGACAGAGTAGTGAGCTCACACGCATAATCAGTGTATTCGCATAGCCATAGAATGTATGCCACTGTATTTTGCGTATTTTCCCAATTTACATCGATTATCAAACAATAAAATCACGTACGAATGATCAAAATTAAATTTGTTTTCATCGGTTTCCTTATTTCTTATGTAGCTATTCTATTGTCTCTTGCGAAGATACAATTTTTCACATCAGATCAAGATGCCGATACGGCAGACTATCTCAGTAAGCAGATTATCCCAGCAAGTCGAGGTGTTATTTATGATAAGAATGGCGAGTTACTAGCGGGTAGTTCAATTTCCTATGATGTTCAGGTAGATCCACTTTTTTTTACTCCCGACAAAGGAACTCTGGATAAGGTTGCAGCGGTACTTGATGTCAGTGTCGCGAGCATATCTGCCCGTCTTCAGTCTGGTTCGGCTCGCTGGGCTATGTTATCAAAGGATGTTTCAGCTCAAAAACTGCAAGCATTGAGACTCCTGCCCGTTAAGGGTGTCTCCTGGGATCAAAAACTCAAACGTGATTATCCAGAAGCATCACTAGCTGCGTCAGTGCTCGGATTTGTTGGACAGAGAGATGACGGCACCCAAATAGGGTATTATGGGCTCGAAGGGTATTATGAGGATGAGCTTCGTGGATTGTCGGGTATATATATTGGTGAGCGTGATATAGCAAAAAGACCGCTATTGTTTGGACTCCAAGACAAACTAGATAGTCAAGATGGTAGAGATATCTATTTGAGCATAGACAAATCAGTCCAACAGATTATCAAACGAAAAGCTGTAGAGGGAATGTCGAGGTATCAGGCAAAAGAAGTGTGCATCATCGTTGCTGAGCCAAATACAATGGCAATATTAGGCCTCTCTTGTTTGCCTGATTATGATCCACGATCATATGCAGATTTCCCACCACATTCATACAATACTTCAGCAGTAAGCGATACATATGAGCCTGGGTCAACATTCAAACCCCTTATTGTAAGTCAGGCACTTGAATCGGGCGCAATTACGCCGACTGAGGTTCTGCCTGAGCCAGACTCAATTGATGTGAGCGACTACACTATCACGAACTGGGATGGCAAATCGCGCGGAAAAATCGCTATTCCAGATGTGCTTGCCAAGTCGTCAAATATCGGCATGGTTGAAGTGGGTGCAAAGATGGGCAATGAGAGCATGTATACCAGCATCCTTAAATATGGTTTTGGGACAGAGACAGGGATTGACTTACAAGGTGAAGTATCAGGAAGTATAAAACCAAAGCAATATTGGTATCCAATAGATTATGCTACGGCGACATTTGGACAAGGGTTTGCAGTGACCCCAATGCAGCTTATTACTGCTTTTTCGAGTGTGATCAATGGAGGAGAGCTCTTGAGACCCTACGTCGTCGAGCGAGTGTCAGACAGCATCAACGTTAACAATCAGCATACGAAAACTGTTGTTCGTCGAGTGATGAGCGAGTCAACAAGTCAAATCATGCGCCGTATACTTGAATACACGATAGACAACGCAGAATATCGATGGCAGAAGCCTGTGGGCTATCGTTTTGGAGGCAAAACGGGCACAGCACAAATAGCCGTAAATGGCAAGTACGATACAAGCAAAACCATCGCTTCATTTATAGGATTCACTCCAGTTGACAAACCTCGATTCATCGCCCTGATTGTTATCAAGGAGCCCTCAACATCATCTTGGGGATCTGAGACTGCTGCGCCGCTCTTTTTTGAAATGGCTAAGGAATTAATCACCTATTTCGGCATACCACCAGAGTACTAATACATGTAAGTTTTGCACTAGTATTCAAAGTTAAATGTTAGATAATTCACCTATGTGGAGAAAACTAAAAAATTTGTACCATTGGTCAGTATCATGGGCTGCTCATGCATACTATGGATTTCCTGCGAGTAAATTGAAGCTGATCGGGATCACCGGCACTGACGGAAAAACTACAACATCATCACTCATCTATCATGTGCTCAAAAGCGTAGGTAAAAAAGTGTCAGTTATTACCACTGTGTCAGCAACAATAGGTGGAGTTAGTCAGGATACGGGCTTTCATGTTACTACACCTGATCCGCACCAAATTCCGAAGTTTCTTGCTCAGGCCGTGGCGAATGGTGATGAATATATGGTATTTGAGATCACATCACATGGACTTGACCAGCATAGGGCAGCGCCGCTTCGATTTGAGGTATCAGGCATTACAAACGTCACTCACGAGCATCTTGACTACCATAAAACGATGGACAAGTATATTGCCGCAAAAGCAAAATTAGTTAGTCTTTCAAAACTTACCTTTATTAATGCTGACCAAGTAGATATTGCTCAGAAGCTCGCAAAGTTGTCGAAAGGTCACAAGATATTGACATATGGACTTGCACAGAGCGCAGATATAAACATTGACGTATCAAATAAATTTAATGTTGTTTTAGAGTCATATAACAAATACAATTTTCTACTTGCATATAGCATATGCCATCATCTAGGCGTGTTAGATGATCAATTTGCCCATGCAATCAAATCCTTTCTTTTTCCAGCTGGCCGCATGGAAGTAGTCTACGATGAAGACATTACTGCCATCGTTGACTTTGCTCATACACCAAATGCAATACACGAAGCATTGTCTGCCATACAGACCAGATTTCCAGATAGAAGGATAGTCCATGTGTTTGGTGCTGCAGGGAAACGCGACACTAGCAAACGCCCAGAGATGGGCCAATCATCCGCGTCCTATGCGACACGAGTCATCTTAACCGAGGAAGACTATCGGAATGAAGATCCTCAACATATCGCAGATATGATTGCTGGTGGCTTGCGCATGGGTGGATTTACATTTGTAGCGCCAGATAGGATGCAAAGTATTCGAAAAAACATGACTGATAAACTATACACATTTGTTGCCGATCGATCCGAGGCTGTGCGCTTGGCTGTAGACAGCGCGGTACCAGGAGACGTCATAGTGCTTACTGGCAAGGCTCATGAAACAACGCTCTGCCGAGGGAAAACAGAATATCCGTACAGTGAACATGATGCCCTCGTGAAATCGATTGACCAAAGGAAATTAACTCCAAAGTGATTGGCCTAATGGGATATAGTCGAGAGCTGAACCTACAAGGGAATAAGCTGGTTATCCAAATCTCCTGAACATGAGAAGCGTGCCAAGGAGAGTGACCATTGAGGCTACCCAAAAGGTGATTTTGATGGGCGATGGATCGTCTATGAATGCATATGCAATCTGGAAGACAGCGCCGGCTAAAAAGAAAATATAGGTATATTTTGTGTATGCATAGAGCGTGTCATTTTGTTTGACCTGATACTTAGTGTTTATAGAATTCATCAGCGTTTCACAGAATTCTTTCGCATACTCCAATTCTTCAGTGATGTATGCACGCTTATAGTTCACAATCGAGTCCTCAAAATCACGTATATATGTCTCGACATGCTCGAGCAGCTTCTGCTGATTATTGATGATGAGTCGGAGGGTTGTAATGTTGATGAGGTTGCTCGTCAAATGTCGTATGATAAGTGTTGAATTTGTATCATTTTTATACTCTTCTCGAACTGATTTGGTATCTTGCAATAAATGCTCAATTATTCGAGCTTCATCTTCAAGTACTATTTGTAGCCATTGATCGATAAATGAACCAAATGAAAAATGAGAGATTGACTCAAGCTCATCTTTATATTTTTTAAAAAAATGCGATGTGTTAAAACCGAATATTGTTACTTTATGTTTTGCTTTATCAAAAAAGACATTTACCTCGATTGATTTGACCGCATGCTCCTCCCGTATATATTCAGGTATAAAGAATATGAGGTAAATATACTTTTCATGCTTGTGAAGCTCGATGCGGATATTACTCCCTTTTATCTTGCGGAGTATTTCCTCATCTAACTTGGGATATTTTTTTACAAAAGCAGCATAATCCTCTTTTTTCGGATTGGTTACTATATCAATGAGCTTCATAGGATCAATCTAGATCATTTTTGAGCATATTGCAAGGTGTATAATCAATTATCCCTTCTAAAGGAAGGGGCGTGATGTTTCGGAGTATTCCAAAGTTTGTGTCACGTGACTGCTATGAAAACAGTACAAACAGCTGAACATATCTTCATCATTGGGCTAAAGGGAGTTGCTATGGCTGGGATCATGACCATCCTTCAGCAAATGGGTAAAAAGGTTTCGGGTTCAGATACTACTGAAGTCCAAATCACAGACCAAATGCTTGGCAATAGTTCAATGCAGATCTACGATTTGCAGTCTCAACTACCCGAAGATATTGATCTGGTTATTTATTCTGCTGCACATGGAGGCTCCCATTCATCACAGGTCAAGGAGGCAATGGAAAAGAAAATCAGCGTATTGCATCAGGCTCAAGTTATCAGCTCTGTTTCTGAGATGTTCGATCGCTCAGTTGCGATATGCGGATGCCATGGAAAAACGGGGACGACAGCACTTACTGTGTTTGCACTGTTGCAACTCGGTCTGCCAGTCAGTTGGCTTGTGGGCACTTCATCCTTTTTTGGAGTTGATGAATCGGGCGCAACGGTTGGATACGCTGGTGCACACTTTGATCCAGAATCGTCACTATTTGTGTATGAGTGTGATGAATATGCTGTTTCTCCTCCTCAGGATTTGACTCCAAAACTTGTATTTTACTCACCAACACATGCAGTCTGCACTAACATTGACTTTGACCATCCAGATGTATATCGTGATTTGGAACACACTCGATCAGTGTTTGAGTCGTTTTTTAAACGTTGTGGGTGGGTATACGAATGTAATTCACGAAGTATTGATGAAAATAAACGTGGCGTATATGCCCTCATAGATCAGCTCGATAATGAAGGTGTTTTCGAAAAGCACATACCACGCGAAAATATCGAGAATGTTGTCAAACGCTTCGGCGGAGCAAAGCGTCGCCTTGAGAATTACGGTGAATACGGTGGAATCATCTATATGGACGATTATGGACATCACCCTGCAGAGATCGAGGCAACGATCAATGTATTGCGTAGCAAGTATCCAGATCGGCGTATTGTGGTTTTGTTTCAATCGCACACATATTCTCGTACTCAGGCACTCAAAAATGAGTTTATTGACGCATTGTCTAAAGCAGATCTGGTATATCTCGACCAAGTATTTCCAAGCGCACGCGAAAAACCTGAAGTAAATAAAATTTCATCTCTTGATCTAGAAACATTGGCTCGACAGAAAGGGCACGTGCATATTCATAGTTGTTTTTCCCGTGACGATCTGCTTGCGAAGGCGAAATCATCCATAAAATCGGGTGATCTCGTGCTGACTCTCGGAGCGGGAGATATCTACAAGGCTATTCAATTACTTCAATCAGTATGAGCCAGGCTCCTGTAAAAGTTTTGAGTTCGCATATAGTCTACTCAAATCGATATATTGCTGCCCATGCTGATGTTCTGAGTAAATCCGGCAGACAATGGGAGCAAGCATACGTGACTAAGCCTCATCCTGAGCACGATGTTGTAGTCGTTCCCTATGAGAACGGGGGAGTCTACCTGCTCAATCAATACCGACATGCAAATACAGGCTACTTTTGGCAGTTTCCCGGTGGTTCAGGCGAAGATGAACAATCATCCGATGAGGTTGCCCTAAGAGAGCTCAATGAGGAAACGGGACTGATAGCAGGCAAACTACGTATGATTGGACAAACATGTGCTGAACCTGGTTTAGTACGCCTCAAAACAACCATTTACGTAGCCACTGATCTTACACATGGCAAGCAGCACTTTGAACACTCTGAAATAGGGATGAAAGTGGCGTTTTTTACCCTGTCAAAAATAGAAGAAATGATCAGAAGTGGTGAGATTATGTGTGGGTTCACCCTCGCAGCCTGGCTTTTTTTCAGGACATACTTATTTGAAAACCAAAAAAAATGATCTCAAAAACACCATGGAAGGGGTTTGATAAAAAGAACGATGTCGTTGGCTGCTTTGTATGCGTAGACGGAAAATTTCTCTTAATTCAACGTGCTCCCAACAAGCCCGAGGGAGGTACCTGGGCTCTCGCGGGTGGGAAAGTGGAGGAGAGAGAAGAGATTGTTGATGCACTGGTAAGAGAAAGTTTTGAAGAAACTGGGATAGTTCTTGATCTTAAAAAAGTAATTCATTCACAGACATACTATGTGAATATTGGATTATATGATTTTGCGTATCACGTATACACGATATCGCTTCCATCATATCCCGAGATCCATCTCGATATGAGCGCTCTTTCTGCACATGTCTGGGTGACTCCACAGCAAGCATTGATGTACAATCTGATCCAGGATGGTGACGTCGTAATCAGAGATTTTTATAAAATATTCGCCTAAACTGTTTCTAATAATCAATATGAGTACTATCATCAAGCATGAGCATCCTATTGGTGACAAATTTACATGGAAAGTTGAATGTACGGCACGATATTTTGCCTGTGCGAACACTATTGAGGAGCTCAAATCAATCCTTTTGAGTAAGGAATTTACCTCATGTACTAAGAGATACGTTCTCGGACTTGGAGCAAATACTTTATTTTCGAGTTCATACTATGATGGGTTTGTTCTACAAATCGATTTGAAGGGATTGCATCTGGTTGGCGAGACAGACTCGACTATGATATTTGAAGTTGCGGCCGGAGAAAACTGGCATGAAATGATTAGGAAGTTTGTAAATGAATATGGGCTGGGCGGAATGGAAAATCTGGCCTATATTCCTGGCACCTTTGGTGCCGCCGCGATACAAAATGTTGCTGCATACGGCCAAACATTCGAAGATGTATTTGTAGAGCTGAGAGCAATAGATATCGTAACATTAGAATCACGAACATTTTCTAAATTAGAAGGTGCATTTCATTATCGCCAAAGTTACTTCAAGTCACGAGATTTTCGCGACCGTTACATCATCTTGAGTACGACAGTATCTTTGAAAAAACCCAGTAAGCATCAGGCGGAATTCAGTTACCACTCAAACTATGAGAGTTTGAAGCAGGAATTGCCTACAGATGGCCCATACACGTCGCGTCACATATTTGATGCAGTCACATCTCTTCGCAAAAAAAAGCTCCCAGAAGTGACCACAGTCGGCACAAATGGCAGCACTTTTATGAACCCCATAATTTCAGGAGAAAAAGTAAAGGAGCTCTTGCTGAAATTTCCCAGACTACAGTATTATCATGTTGAAAAAATGCAGTATGCTGATACTGCAACGATCCCTCTGCATGATGGAAGTATGTATAAAATCGCTGCGGGGCACATATTTGACCAGTTGGGATGGAGGGGAAAGGTAATAGACGGCGTAGGTACATGGAAGAATCATGCACTGGTAGTGTGTAACTACACAGCATCAACACCAAAGCCAATTTTGGATTATATCAAAGCTATGCAGAGTGATTTTCTTATTGCAACAGGTATAATGATTGAGCCTGAAATAAATATTGTAAACTGATCTACATGCAAGACTCATATATCATAAACGGTGGAAAACCGCTCAAGGGAGAGGTTGTCCTTTCTGGCGCCAAAAATGCATCAATCAAATTGATGATTGCAGCATTACTGTGTGATGGTCCAGTTACCTTGCGCCGTGTGCCCCACAACGAAGATAATCAAAACCTTATTATGTTGCTTCGCGAGCTAGGTTGTGTCGTATCGCTTGAAGGCCATACGGTCACGATCGATCCGCGGGGGATTTCGATATCTGAGGTTGGCCTGCTCTACGGATCAAAGATCAGGTCATCATTTTTGCTCTTTGGGCCACTTTTACACAGATTTGGTACTTGTCGTATCCCGAATCCTGGTGGTTGCCGCATTGGTGCACGACCCATCGACCGCATCACTGATGCGCTCCAGGAACTTGGTGCAGTTATCAACTACTCATCAGAAACAGGATATTATGATGCTACCTTGCCAAAATCCCCATCTGGATCATGCAGGTTTGCAAAATCAACACACACTGGAACCGAGGCAGTGATACTCCTTGCTGCAAGATCGCCGGAAACCGTTGTGATACACAACGCAGCACTTGAACCCGAAATAGACAATTTGATCGACTTCATCAATCATGCCGGGGCAGATATCAAGCGAGATGGAGCGAACATCATCTGTCGAGGGAGTAAGAACCTAAATTGCACAGAACCCTTTGACGTTGTTGAAGATCGCAACGAGGCAGTTACATTTGCTGCAATGGCCTATGCAACACACGGTGACATTACGATTGTTAATTTGCATTCGACACTTATCAAATCATTTATTGAGAAGGTGATAGAAGCAGGTGGAGGAGTAGACGTCATAAATGATCATTCGGTGAGATTCTACTGGAAACAGAGGCTGCATGCCACAAACATCACTACTAGTGCTCATCCTGGGTATATGACCGATTGGCAACCACAGTTTGGTATCATGATGGCCACTGCTGAGGGAACAAGTACGATACACGAAACGATGCTTGAGTCGAGGCTTAACTGGGTGCCCGAACTACGCAAGGTTGGAGCGCATATTGATTCATTTCAGCCACACGTTACAGATCCCGAGACGATATATCAATTCAATTATGATCCGGAACAAACATATGAACAGGGCGTGCATATAATTGGAGTTGATCAGCTCCATAGTGGAGTGCTCAAGATGGTAGATATACGAGCAGGAGCGGCATTGGCTATTGCTGCATTGTCTGCTGAAGGAGAATCAATCCTTCTTGGCGCAAATCATGTCGAACGAGGATATGAAAAACTGACCGAAAAAATTAGAAAACTGGGTGGAGACATTCAGCTCGTTTAATTGATTCGAAGTGACTTCTCACTTTAGATCAAGTAGGATGAATATATGAGTGATACTCTTCAAAATAACTCGTCATCTCAAGACCCATATGCCGTTCCTATTGACCGTGTAGCTCTCCACATACCTGACCCATGGAGTATCGAACTGCTCATCAAAAAGGCCTTTCTCCGAACAAAATCAAGGATGTTGACGTATCTGCTGTTACAGCTTATATCCTCGATGGTATCAAGTGCTGTTCTCACAGTCACGCTAGGGATAAGTGTAGCAATCGTCGCGGTACTTATCATTGCTGGTCAACAAATGGTCGCGTTAGTCGTAGGCCTTCTCCTCTTTCTTGTTATCGTCATAATTGCTGTATATGTGAGCAGTTTGTTCCAAATAGCCTCGGTCAGATCGATCATAACCGAAGATCCAATTCTTGATACGATCAAAATGTCTCGACAGCTACTCAATCCCTATCTTACCCTCACCTTATGGCAAGGACTGTTTATGCTTGGCCTACTCCCCATAGGGTTAGTTACTTCCTTTATTGTGCCCGTTGTGTGGTCACTGTTATTTTCATTTGCAAATTTTATCTTGATTACGAGTACAACAAAAGGGGCTTCAATTTTGTGGGCCAGTAAGGACATGATTCTGTCTAAGTTTTGGGGCATTGTGGGGAGATACATTCTTTTAACCATCCTTATCAGTACACTGACTAGTGCTGGCATTGCCTTAATTGGCTTTGTGCTTTCACTTTTTGGGGTTGGATTGGTGAGTTTGATTGGAAGAGGCAACCCTGAAGCTGCACAGTCTTCCTTATCAACATTGCAAACGATAGTAAGTCTTTTTGTTAACTCACTTGGGTATATCGTGCCTTTAATTATTGCTCCGATGTACACAGCGTATTTGTTTGAGATGTATCTCCTCATCCCTGTCCCAGATATTCCCAAAAAACCAAAGATCTGGATAGGACTATCGGCTATATCTGTTATTACCATGTTCGCACTGTTCTTTTATGGATATTTTGCATTTGTACTCCCCGAAATTATGACAATAAGTCAAAAGACAACCAATAAATCTATTGGACTATTTCAACAACAAGTCCAAACATATATCCAAGATGCTGTAGAAAAAGCACAGACGATGAGCCAATGAGTTGTTAAGAAGTTTTATTGTCGATGACAATACCCTTCGCAACGGTGTGTGGAGGTATGTTTGTGAATGGTCCGATGACCGTACCGGGCATGGTAGAAACACCTACACCCAAAAATGCATTCGAGGCAATGCAGGCGCCAAATTTCTTCCTTAATGTGTCGTGATAGGTATCATTTGCAAGTGTTAATCGTATTGTTTTGCTATCGAGTCTGAGATTTGCTGTTACCGATCCCCAGCTCATATTCACTTTCTTCTCAAGTACAGAATCGCCAATGAACGTGTGATGTAGATTACAATCTGGGCCAACATAGCTTCGAGCTACTTCTGATCCAAATCCGACCGTAGTTCCCTCCTCAATCATACTTTGACGAACGAGAGTGTGATTGCCGATTATTGCATTTTTCCCAATATACGTTGGGCCTTTTATGACGGCATATGCCTCGATACGAGCCGTAGGGTCAATGTATACGGGGCCCTCGATCACAGCTGTCGGGTGTATATTGGACCCTCTTTGAAAAGTACCATCTTTGACTGAATCCAAATATATATTCATTACATCAAGTACATAGTGTGGATATTTGAGTTTCGCCCAGGGACCATCATACATGATAAGTTTCGCGCCATATTGTTGCAAAAGTATCGTTTGAGCTTGCTCATACACGTTATCACTGTTTGTCGCATCACTAAATTGTGCAAATAGGCGAATAAACTCACTCGCGTCTTGAAAGTAATCTGCCACAAGCCTCATGACGTTGCTTGGTCTTTCGGTAGGATTTGGCTTTTCCACTGTCATAATGACCTTCTCATCCTTGACAACATAATACCCAACAGGCAGATGGAGATCGGTATGGCGCCCACATACGAGCAGATGTGGTGACGACTGTATTTCGCTAAATACGCGCCTAAATAAGGTAACGTCAAGGACATCGGTGCCATTTACGACAAAAATCGACCTATTTCCAAGCACATCCTTGATCTGATTGAGTGCATCATCCATGCCATTTGATTCCTTTTGGAGATGTGCATCAATCTGTGCTCCATCAAATTGTGTGGCTATGCCCCTGACGTACGCATCATTACTTAGATTAGTTATGACGATGATCGAGCGAAAGCCCCCCTGGATAACTGAATTGATTGTGTGTCGTATAAGGGGGAGTCCACCTATGGGCCACATCGTTTTGTTGGTCACAAAGGGAGCAAAACGAGTACCTGACCCACCTGCAAGGATGACCACAACGGGTTGCATGATGTTATAATTGTACCAGGTGAGACAGATCCGTCTAGTTGATCTGATAGTCAATCTTTCATTCCAAATATGTCAGAGAAAAAAATCACAATTCTGGGTGGCGGAACAGGTTCATTTGTCGTGCTTACAGCTCTCAAAAAGCAGGGTCTTGATCTTGCAGCTGTAGTAACCATGATGGATTCTGGCGGATCGACGGGTAGACTCAGAGACCAACTGGGAGTCCTACCACCAGGCGATTTGCGCCAGTGTCTCGTTGCGCTTTCTAAAGCTCCTAAACTATGGCGCAAACTCTTCACGTATCGATTTGAAAAAGGAGATTTAGCAGGTCACAATTTTGGAAATATCATGATTTCCGCACTACAGAAAGTGTCTAAAAATTACGATGAAGTATTGGACGAATTGCATTATCTGATGCACTGTGTGGGTCGTGTGTATCCTGCGGCACTTTCAAATGCAGATATCCAGGTCACATACACTTCAGGAAGAGTCATCAACTCAGAAAAACTCCTTGATGAGTCAAATCCTGATGAGGCAACTATTGTCAACGCTACCGCGATACCAAGCGTCGTCGCAAACCCGAAAGCCACTACTCGCATTCTTTCCTCTGATTACATCATAGCTGGTCCTGGTGACCTGTATTCGAGCATCATCTCCGTTGCACTTGTTGATGGAGTTTCTCATGCAGTGCAACAATCTCATGCCAAACTGATTTATATCATGAATATTATGACTAAGGCGTCTCAAACTTTCAAATACCCCGCATCTAAGCATATTAGTGATTTTATTAAATATTTTGGCCGAGAGCCAGATATATGTATTGTAAATACTGATACGGTAAGTCCAGCCATGTCAGCTTTATATGCTACTCATCATGAAACACAAGTCATAGATGATCTCACAGAAGTAAATTTTAAGGGCAGGATTGTTCGAGCATCACTATTGGATACTTTTGTACATCCGAGGTCGACTGTTGAGTCACTTTCAGCAACTTTTTCACATAGCATCGTGCGTCATGATGAACATAAACTTGAATTATGTCTGAAAGACCTGCTAAAGTAATAGCATATGATTACACACATACACCACCGGATCCGCAGGCATACCATCTCTTTTCATTATGCATTTGAAGGGCTTTGCTGGGTATTAAAAACTCAACCAAACTATCTCATTCATCTTTTTCTATCTCTTCTCTGTATTCTTGCCGGTTTATATCTTGGAATCAAGAAGTTTGAGTGGCTGATCATCATGCTGACAATAGGTGGAGGACTGGCAATAGAAACTATGAATTCTGCGATTGAGCAAACGCTTGACTGTGTTTCATCGAGTCATAGAGATGATATTAAGATCGCGAAAGATGTCGCGGCTGCCGGTATGCTGATCTACGCATGTGCTGCAGCTATAATCGGATTAAGTATTTTCATCCCGTATTTATTTCCTCTATGAGTGATATAGCCATATACTTGTTAGCCACGGTCTTTTCATTTCTCCTGCATTTTTTTCTTTTCATACCGTTCATTAACTTCCTATATGTTAAAAAAATGCAGCGTGTGCATCAGGAGACGATAGATCCATTTGGTAGACGTACTCCAATATTTGACAAATTTAATGGGCATAAGATAGGTACGCCAATCGGCGGAGGCATCCTCATTATCTGTGTAACCATTTTGGTCTATATCGGATATCTTCTGTGGTTTTTTTATGCCGGAAGAGTAGTTACGTCAAATTACGCCTCAGTTATTTCTGGTGTCGTCTTATTAACGGTAACGATGATCGGGTTTGGGTTAATTGGATTGTACGATGATTTATCTAAGATATTCTTTTGGAGCAAAAGTAAGTTTTTTGGCTTAAGAATGAGAAATAAACTCATTCTAGAATTGTTGATCGCATTTGTCATTTCATCTGCGATGTATTACTTCTTGGGTATTGATCTCATTCACATCCCCTTTATTGGCACTCTTCATTTGTCGTTCTGGTACATACTTTTTGCCACATTTGTCATAGTCGCTTTCGCCAATGCTGTCAATATCACTGATGGCATGGATGGACTATCAGGCGGGACTCTTATGATTGCGCTCATTGGTTTTTGGATCATATCTCGTTCAATCATAGATGTCCCAACCTCACTATTTATTGCGATATGGCTGGGTGGGATACTCGCGTTTTTGTATTTTAATGTTTTTCCTGCCCGAATCTGGCTCGGTGATACAGGTGCCCTGGCTTTTGGTGCAACATTTGCTGTCATTGGTCTCATGTTGGGTAAGTCATTTGCTCTACTCATCATAGGTGGAGTGTTTGTGCTTGAAGTGACGTCATCTGGGATTCAGTTGCTTTCTAAGCGCTTTCTCAATCATAAGATTTTTCAGGTTTCACCGTTTCATTTATATCTTCAACACAAGGGTTGGGAAGAACCGAAAGTTGTCTTCAGAATGTGGATATTGGCGATCCTATTACTCATTATTGGGATTGCTGCCGCACTAATACGATGAGCACATCTCAATCATATGACTTGTTTGTAGCCTCACTTAAGGGGAAACGAGTTCTCGTCGTTGGTCTTGGTCTGCAGGGTGGTGGCATTGGTGTTGCTAGATACTTTGCTCAGCATGGATGCATTGTCACCGTTACAGATATCAAAAAACACAATGAGCTTTCTCAATCCGTCGACGCATTGAGTAAATTTCCAAGTATTACTTTTCATCTAGATGGACACAGAGAAGCGGATTTTTTGAATGCTGATCTGATCATTAAGGGGCCTTCTGTACGTTGGGACAATGCACTCATTCAAATTGCTGTGAAAGCGGGAATACAGATTGCTATGGAAACAGCACTGTTTGTCAAATATGCGCCTTGCAAAACAATAGGTATCACCGGAACACGCGGCAAGTCGACGACTACCCATACTATTTATCAGGTGCTGAAAAAATTGTATACAAAGGGTCAAGTATATATGTCAGGCAATGTGCCAGGAGCATGTGCACTTGAGTTGCTCGATATTGTCACTGTTAAAGATGTAGCCGTGCTTGAGCTGTCATCATGGCAACTATCAGGGTTTCATCATGAGCACGTATCTCCACATATTGCCGTATTTACCAACATATATCCAGACCATCTCAACTACTATCCAACCATGGTTGAGTACGAATATGATAAAAATGCCATATTTCAATACCAATCTAACGAACAAGTATTCATAGATGGTCGGAAGATCCAAAGCTCAAGCCACCATGATCACAATGCACAGTGCGCAAAAGCTGCATGCATCGCACTTTTGGGTTCATCATATAGTTCCAGCATCGATGAGCTGTTGAGAATGGTTCCTGGACTTCCAATGCGACAGCAAGTTGTTGGGCAAATTGGCGACATAACAATCATAAATGACTCAACATCGACAACGCCAATAGCTCTTGAGACTGCCCTGAAAACATTTACTGATAAACCAATTATTCTAATAATGGGTGGAAATGCAAAAAACCTTCCATATAGAGGACTTATATCTACTATTCAGAGCTCAACTCATATCAGAAAAATTTATTGTATGCCGGGCTCTTTCTCTAATGAGGTCATAGATCACATTCATGGTGTCCTCATCGCTGATTTTGAATTGCTTGTACGCACAGCAGTTCAAACTGCGCGTGAGCTCAATGAACCGTCATATCTGTTGTTCTCGCCGGGGGCAACTTCATTTGCGCAATTTAAAAATGAATTTGACCGCGGAACTAGATTTAACACGGTCATCTCTGATATAATCAAATAATGGATCGTAAAAAGATTAATACGGCTTGGTACAACAATCTATACTTGCTCCCGATCATATTATCATTGATTGGTTTGTACTTCGTATACGAGGCATCATCCATCAGGGCACTAGAAACATATAAGGATGATCTGTACTTTCTAAAGCGACAAATACTGTGGTGTGCTCTCGGGATTACAAGCATGATTGTGGTTAGCCGCATAACATATCGGCGACTCAGTACTCTCGCACTCCCCGCAATCATATTTAGTGTGATCACACTGATAGCCGTGCTTATTCCTGGTATTGGTTCGAAGGTGAATGGCGCCAATCGTTGGATAGATCTTGGCTTATTTGGATTCCAGCCAGCCGAATTTGTGAAGTTATCAGTCGTTTTGTATCTTGCCGCCTGGTTTCGTCAACGTGAAAAACAAAAGATATTCGCATTCATTGCATTGTTACTGATTCTTTCAGGGTTAGTCATGTTGCAGCCTGACATGGGTACGGCAATCATCATAATCGTACTTTCATTGGGTATGTATTTCATAGCTGGGATTCAAATCCGCCAATTGTTGTGGGTGCTGCCAGTTTTTGGAGGTATTGCAGTAGTAACTGCTCAATCAGCATCATATAGATTACATCGCCTGCGAGTGTTGTTTGATTCAAGTCTCGATCCTTTGGGCATTGGCTATCACGTGAGACAAGTTACTATAGCCCTACAGAACGGTGGGTTACTCGGACTAGGTTTTGGAGCATCAAAACAGAAAAATCTTTTTTTGCCTGAGGCACACACTGACAGCATTTTTGCGATATTCGTTGAGGAAATGGGGTTCATTGGTGCAGTAGGGCTCATCATCCTGTACGCGCTTTTTCTGTATTATCTCTATCGTGTTATTGTGCAAACGAAGGATAAGTATGGCTTCATGCTCGCGTCTGGTGTGCTGATATTCTTTGGAATACAATCTATTCTCAATCTTGCTGCTATGACCAAATTGGCCCCACTCACCGGAGTACCGCTTCCATTCATATCAAGTGGAGGAACGAATTTGCTCGTTTCGTATATACTTGTTGGCATCGTTATTAGCGTTAGCAGACACTCAACTGCTTCCAAATACACACCATGAGAACTCATACGCTCCTAATCATCGGTGGACATCCAACACCTGCTCTTTCCGTCATAGACGAAGCTTCAAAACACTTTCCACAGATTAAGATTATTTTTGCTGGGAGAAAATTCATGAATGCCTCTGAGACATCACATACGTTCGAGTATGATGAGGTATCCAAACGTGGCATTGAGTTTGTTCCCGTTTCATATTTGAGAGGATGGAAAGGGCTAATCACTTTTCTTCAAGCGCTGTTTGCTTCGCTTAAAATACTAAATAAATATCGTCCCCAAGCCTTACTGTCGTTTGGTGGATATATAGCCTTACCTTTTGTCTGTGCAGCCTGGCTGAGTCGCATACCTGTATATACCCATGAACAAACTGCTGTTATGGGGACCGCTAACCAGTTCATTTGTGCATTAGCAAAAAAAGTATTCGTATCTTTCCGTGAGAAAAATTTGGATACAGTTTCATCAAAATATATCTACACGGGAAATCCAATTCGGAATCAGATCCTGCAACCTCCTTCACAAATTTCTTTTGAGATTCCATCAGATAAGCCTATTTTATTTGTTACTGGTGGTAATTTGGGTTCACACTCAATAAATCTAATGATTTTTGAACTGATTCCTAAGCTGATCAAGACATTTACGATTGTCCATCAGATTGGAAATGTAGCAGAGTATGGCGATCTAGAAAAAGGTAAAGCCATTCAAAAGAGCACTAAAGATACCTATCGACATGCATATATTCCGGTTCCGCATCTCTCATCGGAAGAGTTAAGCCACGTTTTCTCAAAGAGCTCAATGGTTGTTTCTCGATCAGGAGCAAATACTTTTTTTGAACTCATCGCGACTCAAAAGCCATGTGTTCTTATTCCTTTGCCATGGTCGGCACATGGAGAGCAGAGAAAACATGCGCAAATTCTTGCCAATGCTGGGGTTGGTGAGGTGTGCGAACAGACCGCTGGGACAGCAAAACTACATGAGGTTATAATGCATGTATTCAATAATCGCTCGAAATATTTAGAAAAGTATCCTACACTACAGCATCTATATGTTCCAGACGCGGCGCATGCCATCATCGAGGCCATTGTCTTCCCGACAACGTAAGCTATCCGAATATCTTCAATCTAATCAGTCGAGTAAAAAGTTTCATATCCCCAATCCATTCACTTTCTTTTCACACATTTTTACTTCAGCATCTGCTCGTATTTTAGGCATATTTTCTACTAATGGAAGGATAGTGTTGTATATCCTGCTATCGATTATTGTTTCGATAATACTATTTTTTGGATATAGTTTTTTTACGATTCAAAAAATATATGTAACAAATGATGTTACAAGCCAGGTCCATTTGAATAATACTGATAAATTCATTGGGAAAAGCATCATATTTTCATCAGATCAAGCTATTCAAGATGCACTGTTGAAAAATAACCCTGAGATTTCGCTTATTACCGTTAAAAGAACATTCCCTCAATCGCTGTATATTAATGTGCATCTTGCACATCCTGTTCTCTCGATCAAAGTAAATGACTTGCAATACATTTTGCTTGATGCTGATGGAAAAGTTGTCAAAATAGTTTTTGAACCAATTGCTGATCTCCCAACCCTGACATATTACCAAAAACTGGTGAGTACAGATTATGAGATTGGCACTCATATGTCCTACTCAGATATACGCGCTTCAGCACAAATCGCTTCTGTTTTGGCTCGGTATGGCTATGCTGATTACTCGATTCAGATTGATGACACAGCTCGGATAGATGTGAACTGGAAAGGGGTGCACCTCATACTCAGCAACAAGTCAGACATTTCACGCCAAATCAACTCGATGGATGAGTTTATGAGGGTACTCACTCGCTCAACAGAAAAATACAAGAAAGTTGATTTTCGCTTCGATAGGGCGATCACTGAAAAATAACTGGCAGTATCCACACAATGTCTTCGGCTGAATAAGTAATTTGCTGGCATGAATCCTTCTTGTGCGATGCAGATCTAATTGATTTTCCTGATCATTCTATCTATAGTGTATACATGGCGCAACCAGCTACTATAACTTCTGTTGATATCGGAACCTCGAATATCACGTCAATTCTCGCTATGTATGATCCGACCTTGTCTCAGTACAAGATACTCGGCCATATGACGGTCCCTTCTCGTGGTGTCAAAAAAGGAATAGTGGTGGATATTGATCAAGTTACTGCCTGTATCGAAGATTGTCTTGAAAAAGCGGAGCGTATGGCTGGCGTAGCTGCGACTAATGTCATTGTGAGCGTGGGCGGTCCGCATATAGCATCTTTGAACTCGCATGGGATCGTGGCAATAGCAGACCCAAAAGGTGATATATCATCTGATGACATTGAGCGAGTTATCGAGGCTGCAAAAGCAGTATCCTTGCCCTCAAATAGGCAGGTATTACTCGTTTCACCGAAACAGTATACAGTCGACGGCCAGGCTGAAATACGAAGCCCAATCGGTATGAATGGAGTTCGCTTGGAAGTAGACTGTCACATAATCACCGCATCATCTACTAATCTCCGCAATCTTGATCGCGTCCTAGAGACAGTCGATGTGCAAAATGATGCTTTTGTCTTTTCTGCAGTGGCATCAGCAGATTGTGTCCTCACAGATTCTGAGAAGGATTTGGGCGTATGTATCGTCGATGTCGGTGCAGGCAAAATTGATATGTGTGTCTATATCGAAGGCGCACTTCACCATACCTTGTCTGTGCCAATAGGTGCCAAGCATATTACGAGCGATCTCGCCATTGGCCTTCGTTTGCCACTGGAGGTCGCAGAAGAATTGAAAATATACTTGTCTAAGCACTATATACCATCTGATGGGCGCAAGGCGCTTGAGCTGCCCGACATCTCATCCTTTCTAGCTCAGGGTGAGGCTTCAGACTATACAGCAAAGAGCGTCTATGAAAATATTATTACTGCCCGACTTGAAGAAATAGTCGAGTTCGTTCAATCTGAGTTGGAAAAAACTCACCTCCTAAAATCACTCCCAGCCGGAGTTGTTTTTGTAGGGGGAGGGGCAAATACCATAGGCTTGCTTGATGTTGCAAAGCAAGTACTTCGTATGCCAGTGCGAATAGGGAAAATAAATATGAAGTTGACAGGATTGAGTGGCGATCTCATGGATCCAAAATACGCCTGTGCTCTCGGATTGCTCTCCCACAACAGTGAGCAGTCTCAGCGCTTATCTGCACGTGGTCGTGGCGACGTAAGAAGTATCTCCAAACTAATGAGCGGTTCTGGATCAGTACAGATGGGAAGTATTCTGAAAAAAGTTAAGTCATTTTTTCATCAATTTTTGCCATGAGCGTAGATATGAACTATGAAATATAAACTATAAAATATGAATTAAAAAAATAAGTGGTGACATTGATTTGCTGCTGCTAATATTTCATAATTCATGTTCTATAGTTTATAGTCTATTTTTCATCTCGCAGTTACTATGTTTATTAAGCCAAGTACTGGTCAAATCGCAAACATTAAAGTCATCGGTGTTGGCGGAGGTGGCTGCAATGCGATCGAAGATATGATTGCACAGGGAGGCATATCAGGTGTTGAGTTCATCGCAGTGAATACCGATGTCCAAGCCTTGTTGCACAACAAAGCGCAGATCAAGGTCCAAATAGGTGATGTTCTAACTCGCGGATTGGGCAGCGGAAGCGATCCTGTCACAGGATCAAAGGCCGCCATAGAATCTATTGAAAAGCTTAAGGAGGAAATCACTGGAGCTGATCTCGTCTTCATCACCGCAGGAATGGGTGGAGGTACTGGTACGGGAGCTTCACCAACCGTCGCAAAAGTTGCACGAGAATGTGGCGCTCTCACCATCGCTGTTGTAACGAAGCCTTTTTTATTCGAAGGTAGCAAGCGAATGATCGCAGCTAAAGTGGGTATTGATGAGCTTAATCAGCACGTAGATACCCTCATAGTCGTGCCAAATCAGAGAGTACTCCAAATAGTTGACCATAAAACTTCCATTCTCGATGCATTCCGCAAGATCAATAGTGTCCTACATCATGGGGTCCGTGGGATTGCCGAGCTCATTACTGAGCCGGGACTCATCAATGTCGATTTTGCAGATGTTCGCACGATCATGACACATTCTGGTACAGCGCTTATGGGCATTGGTGTTGCAACAGGCGATGGGCGTGCCGTAAAAGCAGTACAAGAAGCAATGACCTCACCACTCTTAGATTCGACCATAAATGGTGCCAAAGGTGTTCTCATCAACATATCAGGTGGTACCGACATGACCATGCTCGAAGTCGATGAGGCTGCAAATCTAGTCAATCAGACTGTTGATGCTGATGCGGACATTATTTTTGGGGCTACGGTACGACCTGAGCTCCAAGGTCACGTGAAAGTCACCCTGATTGCGACAAAGTTCGACGATAACACATCCATGTATAAGATGCGCAACGACCTCAAGCGTGATTCAAGCATGCTGAGCTCATTCAAACAGGCTGATGCTTCTGCACAAATTGAGCAGTCAAATCTTGCCAAAGGTGTTGCTCAAATCACCTCATCAACTACTCCTCTCGATCAGGATGTCAATCTAGATGATGACCCCTTCGAAGTCCCTGCGTTTTTGAGGAAAAAATAGCATAATCAGAACATTTAGGTAGCACACCTATCTATGTTCTACTTAAGAGTCGTGGTAAGGCGGGTGCGGTATCAGGATAAGCGACCGCGACAGACTGAGGTAATACATCAGTAAACATAATGGATCGGTTGTTAGGACTTCTTACTGAGTGTTTAACTACTCCATCTTTTAAATCGAGTTCTATCCTACCTGGAATATTTTTTTCAAGCTGCGTTTGTCTGAGCCAATCTTTAAATTCTTGCATGTGGTTTTCATCAGCCACAAATCCTTTTTCTTCCTTATTACCTATATGTGCTTGTAACATGGGTATACTGTCCTGAAAAAAGAACCTGCTCCACATGGTCCAATATTCTGTCAGGAGCGAAGGATCGTAGCTATTACGCGGATGACCAAGAGCTTCTGCGGAGCCATCGAAAGAGTAAATCCCTCTTTGCACCGCGTCATTGTGAGTTATAGTCAATTCGTTCATGATGCCGGGTGTATTTCTCGTTAATGTTATTCCAAAGTCATCAACACCATCCGTCCGTTTATGTGCGGAATGATAAAAAGGATACGGGTTAGGGCTGAATTCATGAGACAGAGTCGCAAGCTCACGATGTGCATATTGCACCCGTAGTCCCATATTAGCTTCATCACTTTTATTAACACTGGCAAACAATCGCACAGTCACTGCATCACCGCCTTCATCCAAAAATGTACACTTAAATAAATCAGAAGGGCCTGGCCTGTCATATCCACCTTTTAAATCGATATTGCGAGCACGATATATGGTGCCCGCTAGAGTCGTATTTCCATGAACGATATCGGGTAAATATCTACCGAGCTCTTCTCCAGCATAAGTAGCTAAGCTTGTGCGATCAGAGAAAACACTCAATTCATCCCAATGAGTAACAAGAGGGGATCGTAGGGATTCGAAGTAAGAGTCTGACATATGAAATAATAATTACTTATAGTATTATATGGGTTGTTTCTTTGTTGTCAAGAAGCCTTGATACAATGTGGTTCTTATGTCTGATGCACATATTTCTTCTAAAGGTTCCAAAATATCTTTGGCTACATGCGTGATTCAAGCATGTTGAGCTCTTTTAAACAGGCTGATGCTTCTGCCCAAATTGAGCAGTCAAATCTTGCCAAAGGTGTTGCTCAAATCACCTCATCAACTACTCCTCTCGATCAGGATGTCAATCTCGATGATGACCCCTTCGAAGTGCCTGCGTTTTTGAGAAAGAAATAGGAGAATTCTCACTCAATTTATCTGAGTTGCTCTGAATAAATTGTTCCTTTCAATCTTGCATTAATTTCACCTTCTATTTCTCCTCTGTACTTACTGACAGTATTTATTCCTATGCTTGTAGACTCGCCATCAAGCCTCACTTCCTCTTCTCCTTCATCTAGACACACATAGCCAGCATCGATGGTGGCATTTGTGGGAAGAGGACCAAAAGTATCTAGAATATCTAAGTGACTTACTTTAGGACTTATTTGAAATATAACTACGTTACCCTCTATTGGACGACCAAAGGAACTTGTAATCACTGCAACATGTTTTGCTCGAATATCATCAACCCTATCGCCATTAGGGTTAGATTGGATGGCGTCAGTAAATGTGCGAGCAAGATCGGGTGGACGAAACTCAACAGATATAGATTTTGACATTTGGCAATTATATCAAGAATTGAAGTTGTTGTTGTCAAGGCGCACTGATACAATACTTGTCTTATGTCTGATATACATAGTTCTTCTAAACCTTCCAAAATACCTTTGGCAACGAGTGATAAGCTACAGTCGAAACATGCAAAGATCCCGGTACAAGCCCGGGATGACAGTGGTGCGTCTGCGAACAAGGAACCTTCAGCATATTTCAAACTTGAACAGCAGATGATCGATCTGTGGAAGAAAAATCGTATTTTTGAGCGATCAGTCGAGGAGCGCCCTGAGTCGAAACCATGGAACTTCCTCGATGGGCCACCTTTTGTCACTGGATTGCCACATTATGGCCATATCATTGGCTCTATACTCAAGGATGTATTTCCTCGATTCAAAACGATGCAAGGCTACCGTGTCAGACGAGTATGGGGGTGGGATGGCCACGGACTGCCCATCGAGAACAAAGTTGAAGGAGCACTTGGAATCAAGTCGAAAAAAGAAATCATTGAGAGAGTAGGGATGAAGGCTTTTATTGAAGAATGCAAGAAGTATGTCAAAGATGTATCAGGTGAATGGGAGTGGTATATCGACCATATTGGACGATGGGTGAACTTCACCGATGCCTACAAGACCTGGGATACCCCATATATGGAGTCAACGATGTGGGTCTTCAAGCAGATGTATGAAAAAGGGTTCATTTACAAAGGACTTCGTGTCTCTCTTTTTTGCCCTCACTGCAGCACTCCTATCTCGAACTTCGAAGTAGCGATGGATGCAGGTGAAAACTACAAAGAAGTTGCTGAACCAGCGAATACGTATAAGTACAAATTAGTCCAAAGTCCAAAGTCCAAAGTCGAACCAGATGCTTCCTTGGGCTCCGCCCCCTTCGACTACGCTCAGGATAAACTCAGGCTACGCCCAGAGGGGAAGCTCCCGCCAGTTGAGGCGGGTGAAGGGGTTAGCACATACTTCCTCGCGTGGTCAACCACTCCTTGGACTAAACTAACTACGACAGCTCTTGCCATCAATCCAAAGCTTACCTATGTCACTGTCGAAAGTGGGGGAGAGCAATATATACTTGCCCAGACAACCCTTGAGAAAGTTTTCAAGGATCGACCATATACCTTGATCGAAAAGAGAGAGGGAAAAGAGCTGCTTGGGATGAGATATGAGGGCCACTATACTTTCTATAAACCCGAAAAAGACAAGAAAATACACATCATCGTAGGTGATGACTTCGTATCGGCTGATGAAGGTACTGGTATCGTCACGATCGCTCCGTATGGTGAAGAGGATTTGAAGGTCATGACACGAGATGGGATACAGATTGTGCTTAATGTCGATCAAGAAGGTCACATGACGCCTGATAATCCAAATGGGTGGGCCGGAATGTACTACTTGAAGGTAAATAAGCTCATTAATCAAGATCTGACAGATCGAGGCCTGATGTTTCACGAGGATCGAGACCATAAGCACAGTGTTGCCCATTGCTGGCGTTGTCATGAGCGGCTTTTCTTCAATCCTCAAGAGGCGTGGTACGTAAACGTGCAAAAGCTCAAGCCAACCATGGAGAAAACCAACGAACAGGTGAGCTGGTATCCACAGCATTTCAAACACGGCAGATATCTGAAAAGCATGCAAGGTGCACCTGATTGGTGTATATCGCGCAGTAGATACTGGGGATCGCCCGTACCGGTATGGGAGCACACTCATACTGACGGAGAGATTGAGCGATTTGTCCCAGGCTCAATTGCAGAGCTGGAGGATGCGTCGGGTGTGAAGATCACTGATCTACACAAGCCAGAGATAGATGAAGTCACCGTGCCAAGTAAAAAAGACTCCTCAATCAAACTCAGGCGAGTCCCTGAGGTGCTCGATAGCTGGATAGAGGCAGGATCCGCAACATTTGCTGAGCGGCATTTTCCATTTGATAAAACAGTCAAGTTGGATGAGATCTTGCCGCCTGACTTCATTACAGAGTATACGGGCCAAATCCGTGCATGGTTTTATGTTTTGCATGTCATATCTGCTGCCATTTACCAAAGGCCAGCATTCAAACACGTGATGGTTAGTGGCGTGATGATGGGTACTGATGGTCGTAAGATGAGTAAAAACTACAAAAATTACCCCGATCCACGTGAAGCCATTGAAATGTATGGTGCCGACGCATTGCGTCTATATCTTTTGAGTTCTACTATCACGAACGCTGAGGATGCCAATATGTCAGAAAGCGATTGGCGCGATCAGCTTCGCAAGTTCATCATTCCCCTTCTGAATATATGGAACTTCGCAAAAATGTATGCTGAGGTTGATGGATACAAGCTACAAGCTGCAAGCAACGAGCCCGACGAAGCATCCAAAAAGATCCTGAAACGAGTTCAGGATGACAAAATGAATGTGTTAGATAAATGGCTGATATCACTCTTGCACACCACGATTGTCAAAGTCACTGCTTCGCTTGAAGCATTTGATACGATGACAACCGTGGCAACCCTCATGTCGTTTGTAGATGATTGGTCAAAGTGGTATGTGCGCCGGAGTCGTGATCGAGCCGGATCAGGAGTCCTTACTGCAGACACAACAGCATTTTACGAGACCACGCAATATGTATTTGAACAGTTTTTGCGACTGATTGCCCCGATTGTGCCATTTCATTCTGATTATTTGTACCGCGAGTTGACAGGAAGAGACTCGGTACACCTTGAGTCGTGGCCAGTAGCCGATAAATCACTTATTCATACTGAACTTGAGTCAAATACTGCAATTGCCCGACAGGTATGCGAAGCAGGTCATCAAATACGCAAAGCGAACAACTGGAAAGTTCGTATGCCCCTACGAAAGCTAGAGGTGGTTATCGACAAGGATTATTCGACCATCAAGGACAATCTGTGGCAAGTAGTACTGGATGAGCTCAATGTCAAAAACATAGTTGTCAATAGAAAGCAAAGTTATCCTAAAGTAGAGCATATGGTGACAGACGAGCAGCTTGCCTATGAAGGGAAAGTCAGGGACATCATTCGTGAAGTACAAGCACTTCGAAAAGATGCAAAAATCGCCATTGGTCAATTGGTTAAGCTTCAAATTCCGAGTGACTATAAGGAGTATTCTGAGGAAATCAAAAAACAAGCACGCATAACCGAAATCATTCTCGGTGACACACTTAAACTTGTCGACTAAATAGAGATTGTTTTAAGTCGTTTTTCAGGTATAATATTGACTCATGAACACTCTTGCTGTCATCAAATCAGGCGGAAAACAATATATCGTCAAGGCTGGCGATGTAATCACCGTGGACAAGATTGACGGTGAAGTTGGTGCAAAGGTTGAGCTCGTTAAGCTTGCAAATATATCGACAGATGGCTCCGCAGTAGAATTGGGTATGCCCCATATGAAGTCTGCCGTTTCTGCAGAAATCGTCGAAAGTGGCAAAGGCACAAAAATCAGAGTGGCAAAGTTCAAGGCGAAAGTACGTTACCGAAGAGTGACTGGGTTTCGACCTATGCTCTCTAAACTTAAAATACTTTCGATCTAACGTATCTATACTTTGACAACGTTAAACATATACATATATGGCACATACAAAAGCACAAAAAGCCACAAAAGGTAATCGAGACTCTTTTTCAAAGCGACTTGGCGTCAAAATCTTTGGAGATCAGATGGCAAAGGCTGGCCATATCATCATTCGTCAGCGTGGCAATAAGTATTTTGCAGGTAAGAATGTCCTTCAAGGTGTCGACTATACCCTCATGGCACTCAAAGATGGTACGGTGAAATTCTACGTACGAAAAGGCAAGCAATACGTCAGTGTAGTTTGATCCCCCTCCTTCCAAACTCAGTTCTTCCAGTCATTTCTTTTTTGGTCAGTTGTATCTATATATATTTTGTATTAATTTCAATTAGTGTATAATCAACACATGACAAATGAAGACCTCCAAGTCAAAATTAATGAGATTAAAGCTGAGAAAAATCCACTCCGCCAAGCTTACCTCGTATCCGAATTACGCACTCTAAATCTTGTTTCAAATATCAAACTTGCCGAGATGCTCGGTGTTAAACCTTCCCACTTATCTCACTTAGTTCGAATATTGAAATTACCTGAGATTGTTCTTGATGGCTATGCTGCAAAACACTTATCACTCACTCATCTCATCATAATGTCTCGGGTGACTGATACTGATCAGTTAATCGCTTTGTATGAGGAGATCCTGTCAAAGTCACTTACGATAGCCCAAACAGAACATCGTGTTCGTGAAATACTGTATCAGGTAGATGCACAGGGAGAGTATGTATCTTCTGATACATTGAGAATGTACGAGGAGCGTCTGACATCTGCTTTAGGTGCTGGAAAGGTCAAGATCGTGCAAACGAGGATACAGTGCCGTGTTGTCATTGAAATGACAGGAAATCTTGCAACGACCACCCAGTACCTTATTGATCTCGGCGCACGTTTCCGACGAAAAAGATCTAAGTTCGACGAGTCAACGCCAAAAGTTGATGCGTCTCACTCAGATCCATCGCTTGTTCAAGATAATGTATCATCTAACCAAACGGTTTCACATCATGAGAACAGCGTTGAAGTACCACAAATCCATCATCACACTCCGATTCATATGCCCAGCTCATTTCCAAAGGGATTCATACAGTCTCCACCTCGATATGAAAAACATACCCTTGAATTGATCGATAATACACACACAGATGAAGAAGTTGAATCTGCCGATCGAGTTGATATGGGAGACGAGGTCAAATCGACACAAGATGATGAGCCACTTAGATAGCGCTATTTTGAGGGTGTCGGATGACTTATCCACCCGGCAGAAGCAACAGGAAGATATCTGAAGAAAACGACACCAATGATTTCCGATTGTTTGACTGGGCCAAAAACTCTACTATCAAGAGATCCAGGTCGGTTATCGCCCATGAGAAAGAGGGTATCCTCAGGAACTTTGACGAGCTCATCCTGTTTGTATAGGGAGTTGCTAAATAGCTTGGATTTTTCACGGATATAGGATTCAGTTTGCTTCTCGCCGTTCAAAAAAAGGTCACAATTGACTGGCTCCCCAAAGTTTTCGCTGCAATTTTTGAACATTATAGTATCGCCTGGAAGTCCAATAACACGTTTAATATACTCGATATCGAAATCCTGGCCTGGTTTTTTCGGGGCATGGAAAACAACAACATCGCCCCTTTCTGGCTTGCGGAGTTTATAGGTGATTTTGCTTGTAAATATGTAGTCTTGATCTTCGAATGTGTGGGTCATTGATTGGCCTTTGACTTGATTGGGCTGTATCAAAAAAATATACATGACCATAAAAATCGAGCCTACAAAAACGACCGTTTCCAAAATATCCATTACAAAATATATGACGCTTTGAATCAATCTCATCCAGAGATGATAATTGATTTGCAATCGATTAACAAGAGGGGACAGATGAGTGGCAGATTGGTATAATGAATCAGGGTCGCTTAGCTCAGCTGGTAGAGCGTTGCATTCACATTGCAAATGTCACAGGTTCAAGTCCTGTAGCGACCACCGCCATCTTACTATGCTCACAATCGCAATTTTGACACGAAACAATAGTGCATCGATAGAGCATTTGATACATGGACTTTCATGGGCAAGTGATATTCTGGTTATAGATGACAATTCATCTGATGCTACAGTTGACTTGGCTCAGAAAGCAGGTGCACGGTCGATTGTCCATGAACTGAAAAATGACTATTCATCGGCACGCACCCTTGCCATGGACGAGGCAAAATACAATTGGGTACTATTTTTAGATGCCGATGAGACTCTTGATTCGGATGCTGTCGCCTCAATAAAGAAGCTCAATCTGCACACTGCAAAAGACGCTGGATTCCGTATATCTCGAGTAGATTATTTTTGGAATCAACGGGTCAGCCATGGAGAAGTGAAATCGGCGTACCAAACGGGAATAATTCGACTCATTAACCGTACCCAGGGCGAGTGGGTTGGGAAGGTCCATGAACGATTCATTCCCACAGGGACCATAGGAGTCCTGCCGGGATTGATCGAACATCGCTCTCACAAATCAATTAGTGATTTTATCGAAAGAGTCAACTACTTTAGCGATATCCGTGCTCAAGAGCTTGTAAATCAATCGAGAATACGCACCATGTTTGAAATGGTTCTCTTGCCACCTGGTAAGTTTATATACACCTACTTTGTATGTCTAGGTTTCATGGATGGTGCTGCAGGTTTCGTGTACAGCTTTATGATGAGTTTTCATAGCTTTCTCGTAAGAGCAAAGATACTTTCTCGTGAAAATCAATCATTATGATGCTCCTATTGACCTATTTAGTCACGATTTTTTTGCTCTTTGGACAACTAGCATGGATAGATCTTGGCTCCGGAGTACGCTTTTATCTCATTGAGCCCGCCCTCATTTTGATTGTCCTGGCAGGAATAATAACAACCGGATGGTCCCCATTCGTAAGACTGCTTAAGCAAAGATATATATTGCTCTGGTTTGGGTGGATAATAGCAGGCTGGGCGATCAACGGATTGAGTAAAGGATCGGCTCCATCCTTGCAGTCAGGACTATACATCATTCGTTTGCTGGCGTATTTATGCGCTGCAACTTACATCGTTGCTGGTAAGCATACGCCCAGACAGGCGCTCCTTTTGTATTTCATTCCCATAATTTGTCTACTGCAGTATGTTTTATTTCCGGATCTGCGATTTTTGCAGCAATATGGTTGGGATCCTCACATGTATCGCGCTGTTGGTCTCATATTTGATCCCCCGGTTGTTGGTGGCGTGCTTGGGATACTTTGGTGTAATTTACTATTTCGTCAAAACCATGTGCTTTTTCATAACCGAAAAATATATGTATTCTCTGCTATTTCTCTGTTTTTGAGCATAATCTTTCTCTATTCTCGGAGCACCTATGTCGCACTGTTGATCGTCACGTCGATATTTCTTATTTCGAAGAAGAGGTGGATATTGCTTGTGCTGTTTGTTGGGGTCACTTTGGTTGCCATCACCCTTGCACCGCTGACTATCCCCTCAACGATGAATCTCGAGAGTGCAAAGCTTGATCGATCCTCCACATCTATTTCGCGTATTACGGAGATCCGTGAAGGTATAGCAGCCTGGCTGACGAGCCCAATCATCGGTATAGGATATGGGCGGGTCGCAGAGTATAAGTCCCAACTCTCACAATATCGTGGCATATCCGCGGATAATCATGCCAACTCGGCCTTTCATTCATTTTGGGTCACCCAGCTCGCAACAACGGGTATCGTAGGATGCGGGCTCTTGGTCTATTTGATCCTCAAGCTGATTATATGGAAGAAGGAGCTCGTATATCCCCTAATCTGGGTATCGATCATTGGGGTCTTTGACAATGTAGTTTTCCACCCGCTCGTCTTACTTACATTTATCTTGGTTTTCACAACAAAACCACCATTTGTTTCCAACTCTGAACTATAAACTGTACGTTTTACACAGATCTCAGAGCCCTTGGGCAGAATCGAACTGCCGTTTACGGTTTACGATACCGTCGTTCTACCACTGAACTAAAAGGGCCGAATATCACTCGTTCGTAAGCAACTGTTTCACATGAGCGGGCGAAGGGAATCGAACCCTCTGTCTTCTCTTTGGGAAAGAGACATTTTACCGGTAAACTACGCCCGCTATCACACAAAGCCAGCGTGCGAGCAATTTCGCCCTCGAAAAGCGTCACAGAACGCATTCGATGGCCTCGCTTGGTGCAAGTATAGCAAAGCAAAGAAAAAACCCAAGCGGTTCCTACGCTTGGGTTTGATTTTTTTGTTTTCGCCTGAGTCAGCTATAACTCATTTGAAAAAGTGTTCTATTTGAGCTTCAGTACTTGTCCTGCATTTATAAAGTCGGGGTATTTAAGGTTATTGAGCGTTGCGATCTTGGTCCATTCATAGCCGTTGTTATATTGGCTTGCTGCAATGTTCCAGAGGTTATCTCCCTGAGAAACAGTGTATGTAGCAGGGATGCTATCAGCGTTTTTCGTTGAAGCACCATTACCGTTGATACTGCCGATGACTGTAGATGCTTTTGGTTGCACAGTTGGAAGTGTGATTTTCTGTCCAACAGCGAGACTGTCTGCGTCTACCAGCTTGCTAGCCGAGGCTATGTCGACGAAGTTATAGCCAGATCCATAGGTCTTCTCAGCGATACTCCAGAGACTGTCGCCTTCAACTACGGTGTATTGTTTGCCGACGACTGGCTTGACTACAGCTGGCTCGTTCACTGCGGTTTGGGCTCCTGTCACACTAGTGGTTGGTTCGAGTGACATATCAGCAGCTGGGGTAGAGGTAACCTCAGGTTTTGATTTGCCAAATAGACCTTTGATTCTGTCGAATAAGCCTAGCTTTGGTGCTTGAGTAGGACTAACTACCTTGTCAAGACCGTTTAACTCATCAACACTTAGAGCTGAATCAAGTCCAACGAAATCATTGGAGACGCTGGATGTTGGTGTTACGATGATCTGGGCAGCCAACGTGGGCTTTATAGTTGCCTGAACAACGACATTTGCATCAGTGGCATCCTTCTTTGTGGACTCTTCTTTTGCAACTACCATAGGCGTTACCACCTCGGTACTTGCAGATTGTGCAGTCAACTCAGATGTTCCAGTGTTTTTTGGCCTGATAAAGGAATAAAATGTTGATAAAATGACTATTGCGACAGATATGCCTAACAACATCATAAAGAACTTGTCTTTTAGTAAAGACTTGAGTTCTGAGACATATGCATTATCGCTCTCATGTGGTGGGCTCATAGATAGTAAAACTTATAATGTACTAGGAGATATCGTAACAAATGCACAAGCATAGACAAATAGTATCTTCTATATCAAAATGATATACAATCTGTCATCTCAAACTATTCTCAGTTTTCTATTCGGTCTCGTATTAGTTGGATACTTGCTCATCTCACACCTCATTAGTATGTATCGTAAAATTATGCAGTGCAAACAGAGCATTATTCAGCGCTATTCTGAACTGAACAACATCAAAGATAATGAGAGACTTGCGTCCATGGTATCCAAACTACTTGATCACCAGATTGATCTATACAAAATTTGCATGATGTCTTTCACCGGAACAATACTGAGAAAGCTAAAAATCGTGAACGTTGATAGTCAGTTGTTTAATTTACCCAAACGTCAGTGAGTATGTACTTGAATATGAATTGATGGTATTATTGACAGGCAAGAAGTATATTTTACTTATGACAAAATATATAACCCATACAAATGAGATATTCATGACTATAAGTAAGTATTAATTTGAACATAAGTGGAAAAATATTTTGTCTACTATCTATACAAAAACTAATATTTGCACTTTCATAACAACATATTTCATACGTATTAATATTTAATATTATTGATCATGACCAAAATTAACATGAAGTATCTTGCACAACTAAGCAAGATAACACTTACTGATGCTGAGGAGTCCAAATTAGCTGGACAGGCAGAAGAAACGATAGAATACATAAAGAACCTGAATCTCCTCGATACGACAAAAACTCTTCCGACCTCATCTGTTACAGGTACAACAAATGTATACCGTGATGATGTCGTAGATCCAAAACGCAATTTGAAGGCAAAGGTGTACTCAGTTTCTCGAATCATGTAACTATGAAAAGTATTCTTTCAGCTTCTCTCGTCGATTTACTTCGTTCTGTAAAGGATAAAGAAGTGTCCGTTTCTGAGATTAATGCACTGTACCGCGAACGCTCTGCCGAATTGAACAGCAAGTTCAATGCATATCTTACCCTTTCGCCTGAGATAGACACTGCCAGTATCCAGTTAGCCGTCAAGGACAACTTTTGCACCCAAGGCATGAGAACGACGGCATCATCCAAAGTTCTTGATGCATTTGTGCCTGAATATAGCTCAACAGTGACAAATAGACTAAATAGTCATGGATTCAGTCTCCTTGGCAAAACAAACATGGATGCATGGGCTCACGGCTCAAGTACAGAAACGTCTGATTATGGACCAAGCAAAAACCCATGGGATACATCTAAAATGCCGGGTGGATCATCTGGCGGGTCAGCGGTCGCCGTAGCGGCTGGATTGAGCGTGGCAGCGATCGGCAGTGAGACTGCAGGATCAATACGATTACCAGCCAGTTGGTGTGGTATCGTCGGATTCAAGCCTACTTACGGCAGAGTGAGCAGATATGGAGTGGTTGCGATGGGATCAAGTTTCGACTGTCCAGGTCCTATGACACGCACGGTAGAGGATGCCGCATATTTACTTGGGCTCATTGCAGGTCACGACCCTTATGATGCTACTTCTAGCGAAAAACCCATTGCCAACTATCAGGAGTTGATGAAATCAGGGAAGAAGTACAAAATTGGTGTACCTCAAGAGTACTTAGAAGGGCTTCCAGATGGCGTGAGACAGTCAATAGATGCCTCGCTCAAACTTCTTGAGAAGATAGGGCACTCAGTGAAGAAAATTCACCTGCTCGATCCTGCTTATTCAATATCGGTCTATACGATCTTACAGAGAGCAGAGGTCTCATCAAACCTGGGGAGATATGACGGTATCCGATACGGGGCGGGTCGCGATACATTTGGTCAAGAAGCAAAGCGACGTATCATGTTGGGCACGTACACACTCGCGCACGGATATTACGACGCATACTATAAAAATGCTCAGAAAGTCAGAACACTCATCATTGATGATTTCGCCCGTGCCTTTCACGAGGTTGATATCATAGCCGGACCAACTACACCAGTAACCGCTATGCTCCTGGGAGAGTCGGAAAAGTATCCATTTTTTGGTGAGCTTATGGATCGATTAGCAGAGCCGACTGCTCTTGCAGGGTTACCAGCCATATCTATTCCCTGTGGGCTTGACGAATCTGGTATGCCTGTGGGGCTCCAATTCATGGGGCCACAGTTCGAAGAGGGGCGCATCCTAGACCTGGCATATCAATATGAACGTGAGACGAACAAATTCGATGGAATCATAGAAAAAGGATTGTCAAAATGGGCCTAAATCATATGTCCACTATCATACTTACTTCAACCGCATACCAGGTCCTCGCCCAAGTGGTGAAATCGACTGGACTTGTGCCTAGTGATCATCTTGTTGCATGTGTTACAACGGCCTGCAATCCCTACATTGCCAAACAAAAGCCTACTCCGTGGCTAGATAAAGATAGAGAAGCATTTGTGAGCTTAGGATTCAAGGTAAAAAATATAGATATTCAAGGGAAAGTTTCTAAGCAATTTACTGATGAGCTTGAAGCTTGTACTATTATCTTCGTGGCAGGAGGAAATGTCTTTTATCTACTCCAAGAAGCACAAAAATCAGGCTTTCTTGATATCGTTCGGTCAAAAGTTGAGGATGGTTGTGTATACATAGGTTCATCTGCGGGATCTATCCTTGCAGCACCTGATACTAACTTCGCATACAATACCAATAAAATAGCCGAAGCTCCAGATCTACAAGGAACGAATGGCCTGGGTTTAGTAGATATCGAGCCATATGTGCATATGGGTGATCCAAAACGCTTTAAACGCAATATCATTCGATTTATTAAGTCGTACGAATCTATGTCAAAAAAGGTGCTCATCCGTGACGATCAGGCGCTCATCATCAAAGACGGGTGGGTGCAGTTTATCAATAGCCAAGGAGCATGACTACTCTAGGTATATATCGTCATTATAAGGGAGGACTCTATCGACTCATTTCTGTTGCTAAGCACTCTGAAACCTTGGAAGATATGGTAGTCTATGAAGCCCTTTATGATAAGCCCCTGGGTAAATTCTGGGTCAGACCATTGACTATGTGGTCAGAAAAAGTCAAATACGAGGGAAAAGAGGTTGCTCGATTTCAATTTGTCAGGTCATCTTGATCCTATGCCAACTCTCAATCCATATATTCAAGTCATCATCTCGTCTATAGCCACCTTTTTTTGCATGAAGGCATTATTTCATTTGACTGTTGCAAGTCCCGATGATCGCTCATTGCTCAAATACACACTGATATATGCAGTCATTGGCTTTGCTGGAGTCCTCGTAGGTCTCCATACCTATTTGGGCGGCGTTGAAGATCTATTTATTGTTATCTTATTTGCGGCAATTGGTGAGATTGAGTGGGTCCGAGCGTCGATGCTTGGTTTCATGTGCCAGGTTATCGTGCTCTGCATTACGCTTGGCGCAGGATATATACTTGCATGGATGTCAAAACTCATTATCATTGGATAGCCATATTTTATGTCCACCTACCTTCCCATCATTGGTCTCGAAATCCATGTTGAGCTAGCAACAAAATCAAAGATGTTCTGCGGGTGTGATGCTGCGTGGCAAAAGTACAAACAAAATGAAAATACCTGTCCAGTCTGTCTCGGTATGCCTGGCGCGCTCCCAGTTCCGAACAAAACAGCCGTCGAATACACCATCAAGCTCGCACAGGCACTAGGTTGCGCAATCAATGAGCATTCACACTTTGATCGCAAGCATTACTTTTATCCAGATCTCCCCAAAGGCTACCAGATCAGTCAATATGATGAGCCAATTGGCGTAAATGGCGAAATACCCGTACTCATTTTCGATGAGATGGCTAAGTCATACGAGCAAAAATCATTCCGGATACATCGTGTCCATCTCGAGGAAGATACGGGAAAACTTTCACACATTGGATCTGACACAGTAGTAGATTTCAATCGCTCGTCGGTACCACTTGTTGAGATTGTTACCGAGGCGGATTTTCGATCAAGTGATGATGTCAAAGCTTTTTTGCAGGAATTACATGCGATCATCCGAACTTTGGGCATTTCTGAGGCTGATATGGAGCAGGGAAGCATGCGTATGGAGCCAAATATATCAGTGAAAACCGTCGAGGGTCCAAAGTCGAACGTCGAACGACTAGATCTGGATGATTTGCCAAAATACAAGGTTGAGGTGAAGAATATCAACTCATTCAACTACGTCAAAAAAGCAGTTGATTTTGAAGTGAAGCGACATACCGAAATATTAGAAAAGGGTGAGACACCAGTCCAAGAGACGCGAGGTTGGGACGATACGAAAAATATTACCTACTCCCAGAGGGTAAAGGAGAATGCTCACGATTATCGATATTTCCCAGAACCTGATATACCCCCAATGGTTTTTGAAAAAATATATCTCGAAATGATCAAGAAAACTATTCCAGAACTTCCCATTGAAAAAGTATCACGACTCAAAAAAATTGGAGTAAAAGAATCAGACGCTATTTTGCTAACGAGGGAAATCTCGATAAGTACATATTTTGATCAGGTTCAAGTAAAAATCTCTGAGATGTCAAAGGGATCTGTAGTCTCGCCAGATGCTCAGGCAGTGGCGAATGCATTGATCAATAAAAAAATCTCCTCAGACCTAACCCCAAGTGACTTCGCCGCCAGACTTATCGAGTTATCTAAACCAATCGAAACAGACATTGGTCAATTAGAAAAGATAGCAAAGGAAGTCATAGCATCTAACCAGAAGTCAGTTGATGATTATCGCTCAGGGAAAACAAATGCAATAATGTTCTTACTCGGTCAAGTAATGAAAGGGATGAAGGGTCAGGCAGATGCTGGAAAAGTCCGTCGAACACTCGAAAAATTACTCAGTTCATGAACCAAACTTGTATGAGGAAATATTTTTTGTATCTCATCAAGCCAATATGCTACTTGTTGTTTACCACCGTTATTGGAGCCATATACTGGGGGATGATGGTTGTGGGCAAGTGGTATGTATGCACTGATTATCTGCTTCCAATACCACCCTTCGTACACACTTGTACCATAGGATCAACTATCCAGTATTGTGGCGACTATTGGATATATTCTCCTCAAAAAATATATACCGCATGGTTTATCGTATTTTTTGGTTTACCCGTTGCAACGGCTTTTTTTATGTTCTGTTTGCGGATAGCGTTTTTGCGAAGGTGCAAATCCTCAAAATGCTAATCTAGATCAACACACACAATGCCATTCACTCATTTACAGCTTCATACAGAATACTCGCTCATGCGAGGTATGGCTCGGATGAAAAAAACCATTGCTCGCGCAATTGAGTTGGGGATGACGAGCCTCGCAATTACTGATTATGGATCGATGTATGGGGCATTTAAATTTTATATTGCATGCAAAGATGCAGGAATAAAACCAATCATTGGTTGTGAGGTATACCAAGCTGCGGGGAGCCAAAAGGATTTGCAAACCGGTGAATTTAGAGACGCACACTCGCTGATATTACTGGCGAAAACAACCGTAGGGTACAAGAATCTAATCAAAATTGTGACATCTGGCTTTCTGGATGGCATGCACTATCAACCACGGATAGATTTTCCGATGCTCGAAAAATATAAAGATGACCTGATCGTACTTTCCGGATCGCCCTTGAGTGGTCTGTTGGGGACATTGCTCCGTGATGACCAGCCAAAAGAAGCGGAGACTGTGCTAAAGCGATATGTCAGCTTGTTTGGAGAAAATTTTTACATTCAACTCGAGCGACATCCCGATATGCCACAGCTCGAGGCAATCAACCAAAAACTTATCAAGCTGGCTCGTAGTCACGGAGTGCCATTGGTCGCCTCAGCAAATGTTCACTATCTAGACAAGGACGATGCAAACGCCCATGAAGTGCTGCTTTGCATAGGAAGCCAACATGTGATTTATGAAAAAGACCGTCCTTTGACTATGGTTGATACTCCTGATTATTATTTTAAAACAGACGCCGAGATGAGTCAGTTATTTTCTGACCTACCCGAAGCAATAGAGAATACTCAGAAAATTGCTGATTTGTGCAATGCTGAGATACCTTACGGCAAATTGATTTTGCCAAAATATCCTATACCAGACGGTTCCACGCCACCTGAACATCTCCTTCATCTTGTCCAAGAGCGGAGGAGTAGAGTAAAGGAGTACGACCAAAAAATCATAACAGCCCGAATAAACTATGAACTCGACATTATCAATAACAAAGGGTATGCACCATACTTTCTCTTTGTACAAGATGTCGTAAATTGGTCGAAGGATCATGGTATTGCTGTAGGTCCTGGTCGTGGATCAGGTGCAGGATCACTCGTCGCGTATTGTCTGCGCATCACTGATATCAATCCGCTTGATTACAATCTTCCGTTTGAAAGGTTTCTGAATCCGGAGCGTCCAACTCCTCCAGATTTTGATATCGATTTTGCCGACACTCGTCGAGAAGAAGTGGTGAAATTCATCTCTCAAAGATACGGAGAAGATCGGGTAGCCCAAATCATCACATTTGGGACAATGGAAGCGCGTATGGTCGTCCGTGATGTTGGTCGTGCCCTCGGACATAGCTATGCAACTGGTGACCGCATCGCTAAAATGATCCCGCCAAGCAAGCAGGGGTTCCCGGTCAACCTTGATATTGCTCTCGAACAATCGCCTGCACTGAAGTTGGCTTATGATGGTGAAGAAGAGATTAAACAGATCATTGATGTATCAAGAAAACTCGAGGGACTTCCCAGACATGCATCAGTCCACGCTGCTGGACTGATTGTCGCAGATCGTCCAATCACCGATCACATTCCAGTTCAGCGAGAACCAAAAGGGGATAAAATCATTACTCAATACGACATGTATTCTCTCGATCTCAACGCTGTCTCAGACAACAAGGCGATCGGACTGGTTAAGGCAGATATATTGGGTTTGAGAAACTTGAGTATCATTGAGTCAGCGATGAACTTCATTAGGCAAACTCATGGCGAGACAATCGACATACATGAGGTCAAACTAGATGACCAAAAAGCCTATGATTTGATTGCTCGTGGTGATACGGTTGGAGTATTCCAGCTTGAGTCAGGAGGCATGCGCAGATTGGCAAAAGAGCTAAAGCCGACAAAGCTCACTGATATTACTGCCATGGTGGCACTCTATCGTCCTGGCCCGATGGACCTCATACCGACATTTATCGAAGGAAAGCTAAATCCAGCCTCAGTAACCTACCCACACAAAGATCTTAAGCAGGTGCTTGAAGAAACATACGGAATACTTGTCTATCAAGAGCAGGTCATTGATATCGCTGTTGTGATGGCTCACTTTACCAAATCTCGTGCAGACTTGCTACGCATGGCAGTAGGCAAAAAGAAGAAATCCCTGATGGAAAAGGGGAAAGTTGAGTTCATCGAGGGATGTGTTGAGCATGGATACAAGCGTCGTTTGGCTGAGGATGTCTTTGGATTTATTGAAAAATTCGCCTCATATGGCTTCAACAAATCACATGCTGCGTCGTATGCACTTATTGCATATTGGACAGCCTATCTCAAGGCAAACTATCCCGTCGAATTCATGACATCACTCCTCACAGCTGAAATCAATGGCGCCACAGGACCATTCAAAGATGAAAAGATTGGAGCAGCACTTGAGGAGTGCAAACGGATGAAGATACCAGTTCTTCCACCTGACATCAACAAGTCACAGGATGGATTTTCTATAGAAAATGGCGATATTAGATTTGGATTGACTGCTGTCAAAAACGTAGGTTCTGCGGCCATTGAGTCTGTGATACATGCACGCGGAGACAAGCCATTTCTCAGCTTTAGCGAGTTTTTGCAGCGAGTCGATTTGCGCAAGGTGAACAAAAAAACACTCGAGAGTCTCATTAAAGTCGGAGCTTTTGCAGCATTTGGAAATAGGGCATCACTCATTGCGGCTTTCCCTGAACTTGTTGAGCAGGCTGCAAAAACAAAGGAAACGAGTCAAATGGGACAGTTCAATCTATTTGGGACTGAGCCAGTCGCAGATACAGTAGACAAGTTGCCGGTATTGCCCGAGTACGCAGAGTATGAGATAGCTGAATTTGAACGTGAACTCATTGGATTTCTAATTTCATCATCACCTCTTTCTCGATTTCAAAAGATTATTGATGAAAAAGTGACGCTCAAAATCAAGGACATCACGCCTGAAGATGTTAAGAAAAAGTTCATTCTGGCTGGTGTCATTTCTACGCTGAAAGTGGTGAGGACCAAAAAAGATCAGAGTGAAATGGCTATCATGACCCTGAACGACGGCACTGGATCACTCGAAATGGTTGCTTTCCCCAAAACATATGCGTCCATCAAGTCAGTATTTGCCCAACATGCAGCGATTCTAGTCAAAGGAACCGTATCCCAACGTGAAGATAGCTTCAATCTCATGATCGACAATGCAATCAATTTGCAGAAGTCACTAAAACCATGACTTGGTTTGATATACATCAACTTGCCGTAACACGAGAATCAACTATTTGGTACAATTCTTATCGATCATATGCCACATATTAGTATCAAGGCCGAAGAGGTCCTTAATCTTTTTGGTTTTCCTATTACAAACTCGATGATTTTGTCATGGATAGTCCTGGTCATCTGTATTTTGATCGGAAAATACTATCAGAGTCAGCTGAAACGAAAGCATAAATCATCATTTTTTTACTTGCTAAATTCTCTTTTTACAGGTATTTACAACTTCCTTTCATCAATACTCCACGAAAAAACAAAAGTATTCTTTCCGCTTCTTGCCGCATATTTCTTTTATATCTTGTCAAACAACTGGTTTGGCTTGATGCCAACAGTCGGTAGTTTACTTATCAGACCTTTTGAAGCAGGTCGAGTGCAGGCGAATGAGCTTGTCACTCATCCGAGTTCGACGAAGTCGGTCGAGCCAATTACTACAGAAGGCCACACCACAGCTGACGAGACAGCATCTGAACATCGAAAAATACCTTTTCTGCGTGCTAATAATGCTGATCTCAACACGACTTTCGCCCTTGCTCTCATTACCGTATCACTTATTCAGTTCTATGGTATGAAATACAATGGGGTCGGCGGATACCTCAAAAAATTCTTTAACTTTACAAGTCCAATCATGTTCTTTGTCGGCATTCTTGAGCTCATTTCAGAGGTATCTCGTATTCTTTCATTCTCATTTCGTCTCTTTGGTAACGTACTTGCAGGTGAGGTCTTGATCTCAATCGTTGCTTTCTTATTGCCATCTGCTGCATCATTTTTCCTCGTACCGTTTTATGTCTTAGAGCTTATGGCCGGGGCTATTCAAGCACTTGTATTCACGATGATTTCTGCTGTATTGATCAATATGGCAACTACAAAGGCTCATCATTAATATTATTATTTTATTTATATATCTATGGACGTAGCTACAATGAAAGTGCTCGCCACCGCGTTATCTATTGCTATCGGTACGATAGGACCTGCTATTGCAATCGCACTCATTGGATCAAAAGCAATGGAATCAATTGGTCGTAATCCTGAGGCTGCATCAACTATTCAAACCAATATGATTCTTGCCATATCATTTGCAGAGTCACTAGCAATTTTTGCACTGGTTGTAGCACTCATGATCAAGTTTGTTTAATCTGATTCCAATCAATACATTATTTCCACATTATGGAAGCACTTGGTATAGACCCAAAGTTACTAATAGCTCAAATACTCAATTTTGGTATTTTCTATTTCATTTTTCGCAAGTTCATTGCTGCGCCCCTTCTTGCATACCTTAAAAAACAGCAAGATGAAGAGGTGCAGCGACAAAAACTTTCTACTGATTTACAAACATCACACACTGCGATGGAATCAGAAAAAGTCAAGTTGCTGAAGGAAATGAAAGATAAACAAAAGGAGCTTATGTCTGAAGCAAAAAAGGCCGCAGATGAATCAAAGGCTGATTTGATTGCTCAGGCACACAAGCAGTCAGATGATATTGTGGCTGCAGGTAGAGATATGATCGAGGTAGAAAAAAAAGAAGTCCAAAAACAAATCAATGAACAGGTCAAGGGCATGGCGAGACTGGTAGTTGAAAAAGGCTTGAGTGAGTATTTATCACCGACAGCACAAAAAGAAATTACTAAGCAGATTTTATCGAGTAAATAATTTCATTATGAAACTTACACCAGCTCTCCGGCAAGACCTCAAAAACTTTTTGAAGTCACGTTTGACGGATCAGTCTGTTCTTGCTCAGGTGTATGCTCCCTACGAGCTCACTTCTGATGAGGTTGAAAAAATAAAGGGGCGATACCCCCTCCTTGCAAGTGCGACTATTTCAACACATATTGATCTCTCGCTTATAGCTGGATTCGTTATCGAAGTTGGATCACAACGAATTGATTGCTCAGTCAAGTCAAGGATCGATACTATTTTTGCTTAATCGTTATCCACCAATTATGTCAACTATCCAGATCAATCAGATCATAAAAGATTTTGAGAAAGAGCTTGCCTTGCAAGATCGATCTTCCGGAAATGTGCAGGAAGTTGGTGTAGTTCAAGAAATCAAGGATGGAGTGGTCATAGCAAGTGGATTGTCACAGGCTTCTTTTGGAGAACTGGTGAGATTTGAAACAGGAGTAGATGGCATGATCGTAGATCTTATGCCTGACAATGTAGGCATTGTGGTTTTGGGAAAATATGAAGATATCACTTCTTCAAGTAGAGTCACTGCGACAGGAAAGCAGCTTTCCATAGGTGTTTCGGATCAAATACTTGGTCGAGTTGTGAATACACTCGGGCTACCTGAGGATGCTAAAGACCCAGTCAAGGCTACGAAGTACTATCCTGTTGAAAAAATTGCTCCAGGAGTTGTTTCGAGGAAGTCAGTGTCTGTTCCTCTTCAAACAGGGATTAAGTCTATTGATGCACTTATTCCAATCGGTCGCGGACAAAGAGAGCTGATCATCGGTGACCGTGGCACAGGAAAAACTACGATTTGTACAGATACGATCATCAATCAAAAAGGTCAAGATGTTATATGCATCTACTGTGCAATAGGCCAAAAAAATTCGAAGATCGCATCGATAGTTGAGCTGCTCAAATCCCACGGAGCGATGGATTATACGGTTGTTTTGAAAGCTTCAGCATCTGACTCTGCAGCTCTCCAGTATCTTGCTCCGTATTCGGCTTGTGCGATTGCTGAGTATTTTATGGACCAGGGCAAGGATGTGCTCGTAATCTATGATGATTTGACCAAACAGGCCTATGCATATCGCCAGATATCACTCATTCTTCGTCGACCAGCAGGTCGTGAAGCATACCCAGGTGATATTTTCTATTTGCACTCTCGACTTCTTGAGCGCTCGTGTCGCCGTGATGAGAAGTTTGGCGGCGGATCTATCACTGCACTTCCCGTGATCGAAACACTTGAAAATGACGTTTCGGCCTACATACCTACGAATGTCATCTCTATCACAGATGGACAAATATTCCTCGAGTCGGATCTCTTTAATGCCGGTATGCGTCCTGCTGTAAACGTGGGAATTTCTGTATCACGCGTTGGAGGATCTGCGCAAACCAAAGCCATGAAGCAAGTAGCAGGCAAGCTTAAACTTGATCTTGCTCAATACCGTGAGCTTGCTGCATTTTCACAGTTTGAGTCAGACCTTGATCCAGAAACAAAGAAGTTCTTGAACCGAGGTGCCAAAGCAACGCAGCTTTTGAAGCAAAACAAAAATAATCCGTACGATCTCGCCTCTGAAGTAGCGGTATTTTGGGCAATGAATAATGGACATCTGGATGCCATCGACGTCAAAGATGTGGAGACATGGGAAAAATCTTTCCTTGAATCCTTTAGACATGGACACAAAAAACTTATTGTAAAAATTAATGAAAAAAAGATCCTTGATAAGGAAGATGAACAGGCACTGTTGGATATTGTTAAGTCTATTTAAGAAATGCAAGGATTGATTTACGAGACTGAAAATTTCATTATCGAGGCTCATAAAAAGCCATTTGTCTCGAGAGATGAAGGTGGTCACATCCGTATAAAGGTTAAGGATGAGTCTATTACAGATAGGACAAAACTATCGTCAAAGGTAGCCATAGAATATATCATGCTATCAATGATTGTCGGCGAAGCTATGATGTCGGTCATGAATAGTCAGGGTATACCAGTAGTAAAGATTAACTATCAAGACATGGGGAATTGGTCCTATAAGCAAGGAAAAAAGCCTTTTTTGCACTATCACATATTTGGTCGAGTACTCGGCGCCAAACATCAGCCATTTCCAGAATCAGTATATTTGCCTGATCGATCGACGGGATTTTATGATGAATTCAAGCCACTGAATGACGATGACATTGCCAAGTTGAATGCTGAGATTAATAAAATACGTAGTACTGAGAAATATTCACATTTTGTATAGAAATGAACATCCGAGCAGTCCGCAAAAAGACAAAGTCTGTAAAAAACGTCAAGAAAATTACCAAGGCCATGCAAATGGTCTCTGCAGTCAAAATGAAAAAGTCAGTAGTTGAGGAGACCGAGGGGCGACCTTATCGAACAAGTCTATTTCAACTCTTGCAATCTGTTGCGTCGAAAATCGATATTAGTCACTCACCACTGCTTCAATCGCCACCCCAAAATAGCTCAAAAGACTTGGTCATCTACATTTCGGCAAACAAAGGTTTGTGCGGTGCCTTTCACATGAATCTTCTAAGATATGCAGTCAAGAACATTAATCTTAAGGAAACCGAGTTTGTTACCCTTGGGACGAAAGGGGCTCAGTTAATCAGTCATTTCGATAGAGACATCATATCTGATTATTCATCAGGGCATCCACTTTCACAAGTGACCGCGATTTTTGATCAAGTAATTTCTTTGTTCACGGCTGGTTCTTACAGATCAATTAAGTTGCTATATACACAATACATTTCGGCGACCAAGTCAGAAGTTGTCATGGATCAGCTCCTTCCTTTTGAGTCAAAAAATGCGAATGACGAAACATCTGCTGTATCAGAAGTAGAATATCTTATTGAGCCTTCACCTGCATCGCTTGTCGGCCCGCTCCTAAGAAGCATCGTAGAAGAAAAGATTCGTGGTGCAGTCATATCATCTGCTGCCGTAGAGCACAGCATGCGGATGATGGCGATGAAAAATGCTACTGATAACGCCACTGATGTCATCTACAGCCTTACACTTATCGGTAACAAATTGCGTCAAACCAAAATCACTGGTGAACTGTTAGATATGATAACGGCAAAGGAGAGCGTAGAACAGAATTAATAATTAACAATTAATAATGAATAATTTATAGTAAATAATTAATAGTGAATAATTAATAATTGAGAATGATAATTCTTAACTATTAATTGTTAATTCTCAATTACGTTTATGAAAGGATCCATACTATCTATCAGGGGCGTCGTGGTCGACGTTCAATTTGCAGAAAACGAAACACCCAAAGTCTATGATGCATTGCACGTGAAAAATGGTGACGCTATCCTTACTCTTGAGGTTGAAACTGTTCTGAGCCCTGGTGCAGTCCGTACTGTAGCAATGGGTACTACCTATGGTCTAACAATAGGCATGGAAGTGATTAATACCGGCAAATCTATTGAGGTGCCTGTTGGAGATGAGACACTTGGTCGCATATTCAATGTACTTGGTGAGCCAGTAGATGAGATGCCAGCGCCGAAAACAAAGAAAAAGTATTCAATTCATAGAGATGCCCCAAGCCTCGCTGAGCAGTCTGGCAAGGTAGAGGTGTTTGAAACAGGTATCAAAGTCATTGATCTTATTGCTCCATTTATCAAAGGTGGGAAGGTGGCCATTTTCGGTGGAGCAGGTGTCGGCAAGACGGTTACAATCCAAGAGATGATTCACAATGTCGCGAAAGTGCATTCTGGTGTATCCGTCTTTACCGGTGTAGGTGAACGTACACGCGAAGGAAATGATTTGTGGCACGAGATGCAAGACACAAAGGTTATCGATAAAACATGTCTTGTCTTTGGACAGATGAACGAGCCACCAGGCAATCGTCTCAGAGTAGCGCTTACTGGTGTCACTATGGCTGAATATTTCCGTGATGAGAAAGGCATGGATACGCTCCTTTTCATTGATAATATTTTCCGTTTTGCCCAGGCAGGTTCTGAAGTATCAGCACTTCTTGGTCGTATTCCGTCGGCTGTAGGATATCAGCCAACTCTGGCGAGCGAGATGGCTGCTCTTCAAGAGCGCATCACATCAACCAAAAAAGGATCCATTACATCTATTCAGGCAGTGTATGTACCTGCTGATGACTACACAGATCCAGCTCCAGTAGTGACATTTTCACATCTTGATGCATCAATATCTCTCGAGCGATCTCTCGCTGAACAGGGACTATTCCCAGCTATTGACCCTCTCACGTCTACAAGTCGTGCGCTTGATCCAGAAATAGTCGGTGAGGAGCATTATCAAGTTGCACGAGATGTGCTCAAGACTTTACAGCGATACAAGGACCTCCAAGACATCATTGCCATACTCGGTATGGAAGAGCTTTCCGAAGAGGATAAAAAAACAGTATCACGTGCTCGTAAGATTCAACGCTTTCTTACCCAACCCATGAACGTAGCCGAAGCATTCACTGGTCGACAGGGACGTTATGTAAAGCGTGAGGACACAATCAAAGGATTTAAAGAAATATTAGAAGGAAAACATGATGACAAAGGAGAGCAAGCTTTCTACATGAAAGGCAATATAGAGGAAGTAGTTTGATATGACATACCAATGATTAATTTACGTATCGTTACACCAAAAAAGATAGTTCGATCCCTCGAAGTCAGTTCAGTGACTGCTCCTTCAGCAGATGGTGAAATCACCATACTTCCACAACATGGGCCATTATTAGCCTTATTGGTCGAAGGTATAGTGACATATCGTTCTGGAGCTGTTGAAGAATCATTGTCGATCGGAGGGGGCTATCTACAAACAGATGGTAAAGTCCTACAGATACTTGTTTCCCGAGCATATGGTCAGGATGAAATAGATGAGAAGTTGACTCAGGAGGCTATCACCAGGGCGCAGGATCTACTTAAATCTGCTCCTGATGCGACAAATAGAGTTGAGGCTCAATCGCTCCTAAGGCGTTCAATCATAGACTCAAAATTGCTCAAACGACGAGCTCACAGAACACTCTGATTTGACTCTCATAAAATCAGTACTACACTGTAAATGTACAAATATTAATTATTTTCTATTATTATGAACGAAACTCACGCAGCACCAAATTCACAGCAAAAACCACAGGATATCATGTCTTATGTGAACCAACTTGAAGGTATCTGTGACGAGTACCTCGTAAAAAAAGCCCCATTTAGTCTTCCTGAAAATGTAAAGGATATTATTGTAAAGCTTGCATACCCCCTAGCTATCATCGGGGCAGTACTCATGGCCATTGCTATCGTTACTGCGGTTGGCGTTGTTTTGCTCTCCTTGGGTATTAGTGGACTGGCACTTCCCTTTGCAGGAACAGGGGCAATTGCTGAGTTTAATCTAATAGGACTGATCCTATCTGCTCTACAGCTAGGCGTCAGCATACTCGGTGTTAAAATATATTTTCAAGCTATTCCCGGCCTCAAGACCCTTACTCGGAAGGCATGGCATCTCGTGTACCTTGGATACCTCCTCAGTGTAGTGAGTAATCTTTTGTCAATGCGTTCAATTGGTTCAATAATATTTGGTCTAGTGCCATCTCTCGTTGGTCTAACCATCGGGCTATATATCTGGTTCCAAGTAAAAGATCGATATACTCATTGATTTTTGCAACAATCCAGTCACACCCCTCACTGATGTAGTGAGGGGTATTTCTTTGACAATCAGCAAAACAATCCGTACTATTCAAAAACACAATATTCCCGATATATGTCCCTGATAATAGTTGAGTCACCCACCAAAGCGCGTACGATCAGCAGGATCCTAGGCTCTGGCTATACTGTTATCGCCAGCTATGGCCACATTATGGATTTGCCTGACAGTAAACGGGGCACATCGATAAAAAAGTCAAAGTCTACATCCAAAAAAACAAAAGTATCGAAAAAGCTCGATAATCCTGACTTGGATCTCCGCCTCGGGATCAATACCAAAACATATGAGCCAATATATGTTGTGTCTGAAAAAGGAAAAAAGATTGTCGCGGACATCAAGAGACTGAGCGCTCTTGAAAAAGAAGTTTTGATAGCGACGGACCCAGATCGCGAAGGTGAGAGTATCGCAGCTCATATTGCTGAAATCATAGATGCGCCTGAAAAGATTAAGAGAGTTACCTTCCACGAAATCACTCCAAAAGAGATCAAATCTCAGATCGCACAGGCTACGACGGTAAATCATAACTTGGTTGAAGCGCAAAAAGCACGTCGAGTACTTGATCGTTTAGTAGGGTATAAAGTATCTCCATTGTTGTGGAGAAAGTTTTTCATGGGTCTGTCAGCTGGACGTGTACAAAGTGTTGCACTGAAGGCTGTCGTCGAGCGAGAAGAAGAAATTGCCTCATTTGTACCTGTCAGTTGGTTTCAAGTATTTGCACATGTGAAAGAGATTGTGTTTGAATATGTGCAAAAAGATAAAAATCTCGCCACGCTCAAAACCGAAAAAGAAGCACAAGATTTGATTTCAAAACTAGATAGTAGGTCTCTCATTGTCGAAAGTATAGTCGAGAGCAGCAGTAGTAGGTCTGCACCTACTCCATTCACAACCAGCACATTGCAACAAACAGCCAGTGCAAGACTCGGATATGCACCCAAGCGCACGATGAGTCTCGCGCAGCAATTATTTGAGGCCGGATTTATCACATATCATCGTACAGACAGTGTCAATCTTAGTGAAGGATTTGTCTCACAAGCTGCTGAATATATTACGCAAAAATACGGTCCTACGTATCTCGAAAAAAGAATCTACAAAACAAAAAGTAAAAACGCTCAAGAAGCACATGAGGCAATCAGACCGACCAATCTTGACCCAGATATAGCCTCACAAATGAATCCAGATGCTGCACGTTTATACCAGCTCATATTTTCTCGTACAGTGGGAAGTCAGATGAGCGATGCACAGGTGAATAAAGTCGTTGTTATGGCGCAGGTTGTGGACTTAGCTGACATTTCTTTCAGGGCTGACTTTCAATCTATTGGATTTGCGGGCTTTTCAAAACTGTATCAGACAGATATTGGAGAGACATCGCAGAATCCGTTCAAAAAGGGTGAGTCATTTGTTCCTGACAAAATCGAGTCAAAACAGACGAGCACCAAACCACCTGCTCGCTATAGTGAGGCAACCCTGATCAAGTTTCTTGAGGAACAGGGGATAGGTCGGCCAAGCACCTATGCCAGTATTTTGGCAACCATAGTAGAGAGGAAGTATGTTGAGATCCTGGAAAGACGTCTGCATCCTACTGATACGGGCATCATGGTGACGAAATACTTAAACGAAAAGTTTTCGGAAATCATGAATTATCAGTTTACCGCTGACCTTGAGCAAAAACTCGACGACATCAGTACGGGTGAGCGCAAATTCATCGATGTCATGCGTGAGTTTGATGAACCGTTTGAAAAAATACTCAAGGTGAACATGGCAGATACTACCAAAGCCAACACCGGAGCAATCGTGCCAAATAGCAAATGTCCGATTTGTGGAAAACCAATGATGGAGAAGTTAGGCAGATTCGGCAAATTTTGGAGCTGCATCGACTATCCAACGTGCAAGGGGATCATGCGTATTAACAAAGATGGTCGATCTCAGGATGTCGTCAATGCGGAGCTTGATGCAAAGTCGATTAGCCCTGAGTTTCTTGCGCAGTATGAACCAGCACCACGAACAACTGACGACAAGCCCTACCTATTGCGCAAAGGGAGGTTTGGAGAGTTTTGGGCACATCCTGACTACCCTACTGTCAAAGATGCACAACCGCTCAGATACACCGCTGCTCTGATACTTAAGCTGTACGGACCTGCACCAACTGCCAATGATGGAAAGACAATGATGCTGAGAAGTGGCAAATACGGGTTCTTTTGGGCACATCCAGACTATCCTACGGTGCGCGAAATCCAAAAAGCAACCAAATTAGCATAAACATTAATATATTTCAGCTTGTTTTTTCTTGAAAGATACTGCATACTCTACTCCCGTGAGAGCACGTAAATATATATTCATCTCCGGTGGTGTTATATCTGGCATTGGCAAGGGTATTACTTCTGCGTCGATCTCACTTCTACTCAAATCCTGTGGATACACTGTGGCTCCGATAAAGTTCGAAAACTATCTCAATGTAGATGCAGGAACGATCAACCCGATTGAGCATGGTGACACATTCCTCTGTGATGATGGTACCGAGGCAGACATGGATATAGGTACATACGAAAAATATCTCAATCAAGATATGGGTAAAGAGAATTACTGCACGATTGGAATGATTTACAAAACGGTTATTGATAAGGAGCGAGCTTTCGAATACAAGGGTGAAGATGTTGAGGCGATGCCTCACATAGTTGATGAAATATTCACCCGTATTGAAGTGGCTGGAAGAAAACATGACTCAGACATCATCGTTGTTGAGCTTGGGGGCACGGCAGGAGAGTACCAAAATGCACTCTATTACGAGGCCGCTCGCCAGCTCACTCTACGCAAACCGGGGAGTGTTATTCATATCCATGTCAGTTATGTACCTACTCCAAGTCATCTTGGTGAGCCAAAGACCAAGCCGACTCAATTGTCGGTTCGCACTTTGAACGCCATGGGGATACAGCCCGACTTCATCATCGCTCGTGCCGAGAAGCCACTCGACCTGCGTAGACGAGAGCGATTGGCTTTATTTTGCAATGTAGCGCCTGATGCCGTCATCAATAACCCGGATGTTGATCATGTATACCGAATACCCGAGATACTTGCAGAGCAAGACCTGCATAACAAAATATTGCTAAAACTCGGACTCTTGGCCAAGCCATTGGGCACCGACCTCGGTCAATGGCATGACCTGACCAAGCGCATTATTCATGTCAACAAACAAGCCGATCCTCTCGATGTAGTAATTGTCGGGAAGTATTTTGGATCAGGTGAATACAACCTGCGAGATGCATACGCAGCATTGTTTGACGCTATTGATCACGCAAGCTGGCAGGTAGGAAAAAAGGTAAAAACTCGTTGGATCAGTGCTCAAGATATTGAGAAAAATGGTGCAGAGAGCATTGGACGTCCCAACGGTATCATCGTGCCTATTGGGTGGGGAGAGAGAGGTGCTGAAGGCATGATCTCAGCAGCTGGCTATGCGCGTGACCAGAAAATACCCTACCTTGGACTGTGCTATGGCATGCAGTTGGCTGTCGTTAGCTTTGCGCGGGACGTAGTCGGCTGGAAAGATGCAAATACCACTGAAAATGCCCTACAGTCACCACATCCTGTCATACATATGATCAAATCCCAGGAGGAGTTGATGAAAAGACGTGCATATGGTGGCACGATGCGCCTAGGAAGCTGGGAAGCACTGCTCAAGCCCGATACACAGACGTTTAAGATCTATGCCGATCCTGACACCCATACTGTGCAAAAAAATGGCTCAAAGCTCATTTCTGAACGTCATAGACATAGATATGAGTTCAACGATGATTTTGCTAAAGAGATTGAATCCCATGGCTTGATCATTTCGGGTCGTTCAAAAGTAGAGGGACTGGTCGAATTCATCGAGCTGCCACCATCAGTACATCCATTTTATATAGCTACTCAAGGTCATCCTGAGTACAAATCTCGCCCACTTTCGCCTCATCAGCTCTTTGTAGCCTACATTGAAGCTTGTAAAAAAGCGTCTAAATGATACAATTACCCTCAAGTTCTCATATCTATGGCCAACTCATTCTCATTCAAAGACCTAACTCTACAAGTCGGTGACACGATCACCGTAGACTATCGCATCAAAGATGGCGAAAAAGAACGTATCCAGGAGTACCAAGGCATATTGATGGCACTCAAAGGTGGATCAAATACCTCACGCATGATGACTATACGCAAGATGTCCAAAGCAGGCGTCGGAGTTGAGCGCATCATCCCTATTGCATCGCCTTTCATTTCAGATATTCGTCTTGATAAAAAGTCTACATTCCAGAAGGCCAAGCTCTACTTCCTCAAGAATTTGTCTGAACAAGAAACGCGACAGAAGCTCTATAAGCAAAAGAAGTCTGTTGCGAAGATTGCTGCACCAAAAAAAGCCAGAAAGACAAAATCAGCAGCCAAAGCAGTCAAAATCGAAGAGACAAAAGCTCCAAAAGCATAATGCGCCTTCCGCATTATTAGGATCTCAACTACCGCCTCAGGTTGACCGATGTTTCTTTAAAAACTCAGCTCTCACTTTCTTATCGCTCAGCCTTCCGGCAATGCTTATTGAAGTGAAGAATACTACTAACCAGCCAATCAAAATCGGTACGAAAATGTCAAAGAAGGCTGTTGGGAATAGACGAGACAATATGAAATAGATTATGTACCCGATTCCAGAGTACAGTAGAATCCACTTGTACGATGTCTTGTGTGCGGCTTTATATTCGCCTGCCTTTTTCTTTTCTTCAGGTGTTTTTGGGTATAGAAAGCCTAGTTCTTGAGCATTCTCTACTGCTTTTCTGTACGTAAAGTATGCAGTAATAGCTCCGATAACTGCTCCAAATGTAAATAACATCATGAATATATGATAGCAGAATTAAGTAACTTTTCATGATAATATTAATATATGGTTGCATATGATCATGCTCAAAATCGCACAAAAGGAGCGATTGGCGAACTACACGCCATACTCTTTCTCAAAAAGAAAGGGTACCGTATCCTCGAACAAAATTATTATGTCCGAGGTGGAGAAATAGACATCATCGCCGAAAAATCAAATCACACAATCGCATTTATTGAGGTGAAGGCCCGCGAAGACTTGCGTCATGGTATGCCGTACGAATCAGTCACAAAAAGCAAACTTCATCGATTATCCAAATCGATACAGTTCTATCTGTTGAATAATCAGTACCAAAAGCGTAAACTCTCACTCGAAGTCATATCGATCATCTTGAATCCGGATATGACTGTCAAGCATATCGATCATTACGATGATCTATCGATCAATATGTGACTCAAGGGGAGCAGATCCCCGATACAAAGTCCTCTCAACTACCAAAACAGCCCCGTTATACCCACTTCGGTGGATACACGCGGGGTTTGTTTTATTCACTGCTTGTTGCTACAATACGTATCGCCTCTGGTCCCATCGTCTAGTGGCCTAGGACGTCGGGCTTTCATCCCGAAAATCACGGGTTCGACTCCCGTTGGGATCACAAAATGTTGAATTGCCATTAGATAGGTAGTATAGTTTTCTTAATTATGAAAAATTACGCTAAATATCTAGTGTTAATAATTCCCCTTTTTTTTGTTTTTGCTATCCATGTTAATGGTCAAGAAAGTCAGGCGAGATCATTTTCAAGTTCTCTATCAAGTATTAATAAGACAAGGTTGGGATTGGGTTTAAAACAAATATCCGAGAATCAACAACTTTGTTCATTGGCTAAGTTAGTCGCAACTGAACAAGAGCACCAATATCCTAAAAGTATATTAGGGGTAAATGATCCTAAGTATAAAGAATATTTTAAGGGTTTTTCTAAAATCGGTGCCGATGGTATCTCGACAAATGATTATTTAGTGAAACTCCAAAATCTAGAACGAAAACCATTCATGGATGATAAATATCTAGATTTAACTTTCGCCGATAAAAATAGCATAGTGTCAATGTATCCTGAGCTGACAGATGGGTGCGTTGTTGCTTCGCCAGGTACCGTTGGATATAAACAATTTGGTATTTTTGTGGGAGGTGTAAGATTACCTGAACCAATTAAGGCCAAACCGCATAATTTTTTACAATCGATAAAACAATTTATTTTGAATATTTTCTCTGGTAACAAAAATCAGTAAATTTTATTATACAGATAATTTATTTAGCAATTTATGAAGCTGAAGAATACTATTTATTAGGGGTTCCAAAATCGGGTCAGTAGGCTCACCAAAGGAGTACTCAAAGCTTCAAAGTCATGAATGTGTAGTGATAACGAGCTTATCCGATATGCTTTTAAAGCATTAATACCGTGATCACTCATCCATTTAGCATATTTAGCTCAAATTAGTTCAACTCTCCTCAGTTTTTATTTCATAAGATAGAAATATGTATCGTTATTGTAAAATATTAACCTACAATTGCTATAATTTGACATATGGAGATCTGTCAACTTTCAAGTAGTAATATCACTGAGGTGCTTGATTTAGAAAAAGATAATGCTCCCAATAAACCATATTACTCAAAATATGATATCGAAGCCTTGAGTTTTATTTTTGATAATCCAAAAACATGTAAAGCATACGGCATGTATGACAATAACATTTTGGTCGGTTGGGGTTCCTATCGAACCCAGTGGAAAGACAGAAACGTGCGTGATGGTGTATATGAGGTGAGCACATTAGTTGTGCGGCAATCATATCGTCGACAAGGAATTGGTAAACAATTACTCCACAAAATTGTTGACGATATTAAAAAGAATCAAACGTATAAAGAAATATATTTAACTGTTTATCCCGAAAATATATCTGCATTATTGCTTTACTTATATAATCAATTTGTAATTTACAATTTCAAAAAAGATGTGTATGGACCAGGTTCTGACCGAGTATATTTGCATTTAAAAAAATAATCTATTGCTCGTGTCATGGTTATAATGAACCGATTTTGATGGAAATCTCATATTGTTTATCTATTTCTTCAGCCTGACTGTTTTAAGCGATATACCCCACGAAGACCTAGTATTGCTTGCTCTTACGTATACTCCTCAAGCGATGATTACCAGCAGGGATAACGGAGTCCAGACAGATAGTCAATATCTCGTTTTCGTATTGACGACCATCTTCGCTGACATGCTGTTCTTAATATTTGGATATAGTGCAGTATTGAACTTCGCATTGCAATGAAAGCATGAATCACGATGACGTGGGTTGACAATCAGACACTCTCATTTCACTAGAGACGTATAAACAACTACTCCGAGCACACCAGCTACAAGAACAAAAAAGTTGGCAACAACAAAGGTTGTAAGTTCTGGATTTGACTTTGGGCTGGGATCATTCTCGTTTTTGATTAATGCATTGGCAATTGATGAAGTTACCATAAATATGATATTCACCATCAAATTATATTTTGGATTGAAAATTGACGAAGGGTCACCGCTACTTTCACCCGTATAGATTATTTGGAGAATCACTCGATAAAACAATCCAAAAAAAACACTCAGAAATATGAAATACGGTATATTACTTAATTTAATAAAACTGTTTTGATTGTACGGTTTCCTTTGCTTGATGCGCGAGATGATGTGGTCAACTACAAAGAAAATTGAAATAGCTATCGATATTGATATAAAACAAATAAACGATCCAACAAGATAATTAATTTGATTTGGATTGTTATAAGATCCCTGCGGTTGTCCAAGAAGTGAGAAAAAAAGTTCACCCAAAGGATAAGAGAGATAATTGAACAATACTGTAATCCCCAAATACAGTATTTCTGAAATAAGAAAGCGTTTGCTCATATTTTTTGTGCTGATATCCTTGCGGAATGTGTTAACGAGCTCAGCTACTCGGAAAAGTATATTCCTTTCCATCAATAATAGCCAATCGATGATCGCGATAGATTGCACCATATACTGCTGTGACTGACAGTGCGAGTATAGTCATCTGAAGCAAAGCGATACGAGGTCCATATATATCGGCGGCTTTTCCGAGCACGAGAGTCATGCCTGCTGCACCGATACTTCTCCCAAGCGATATCAAAGATCCCATCGTGGCACGCTGATGATGGGTAAACTCCTTCTGTCTCAGATCGTTTTCGGCAGTCACACCAACGCCATACATAAATGACGTGCTTGACATGAGAACGGGTGACAAAATAGTAGGGAATACAAGTGAAATGATATTGATGAGTCGATCTGCGACACTGCGGAACAACAGAGCAGTCTCGGACTTCATGGTATTGAGGATTTTGCCACTCATATACATACCAACTGTTGCACATGCATTTGATATGAGGCTCGAAATGCCCAGAGCCCACACTGGCCATATACTGATAAAAAATGCCCCTCTGAATTGATACGCGAGCTCACTTAAAGAGTTGTCGAGTATGGTAGCTATACTCAATAGGCGAAGTTTTCTGTTGGAGACAAAGAGAGCGAGTACCTCGCGTATATGAGTATATATACCCATATCATTTTTACGATGAGAACGAGGCTCGATGAGTTGGTAACTTACGATAAGCAATATGATTTGAGATGCCACTGCCATCCACATCACATAGGAAAATGAAATAGTAGCGACTAAGCTGCCAATGACTGACGATAGAGTGAGTCCCACAAACTCTGCCGAGTTGGTTTTGCCTAAGTATTCCTTGTACTTTGATGTATCTCCTGTGTCAGACAGTGTATCGTACAAAAGTGCATCGTTGTTACCGCTGTAGAACGCGCGAGAAATACCCTCGAGCACTGCACCGATGACCAAAAACCAATATGACGCTCCGATAGCATAGCAAACAAATGCAGCCACTCGCGTCCATGACCCCAAAATCAATGTTCTTCTCCTGCCGACTGTATCTGACAATACGCCAGTGGGAACTTCAAATGAGGCTGCACTCAGCATGATGATGCCAAAAATACTCGTGCCCAATGTATACGAGCCAGAAACATGTGCAAAATATATGATCGCCAGAGGCGCATAAAATATGAAGCCAATACAAAAATTGAAAACGAAGAGGATACGAATATTAATTTTGGACATAATTAATCAAAATATGAATCTATTACTCAATGTAGATATTGACTTTGACTTCCGAATCAAATAGTATTACAAAACATATCAATATGTATTATAAACAACAAGGTGTAATCTGCCCTGTTCACTTCTTTGTAAATCGAGTTGTGAGATTCTGTATATTCGTTATTGCCATTGTCCTATTGGCAACACGTACAACGAGCGTTTTTGCTACAGACAATACCGTAACATTCACTTCTCCATCGCCTCTTGATGGCTCGACGGTCACATCTGATCCAACGATCAATATCAATTCTACTGATTCATCTGAGCATTACGTGTTCAATGATATCAACAGCTCACTTATTGGTTGGTGGCGTGGAGAGAACAATGGATCGGATGATTCGAGCATTGGTAGCACTGCTGTCTGGTCTGGTACACCCGCATATATCGTAGGGAAGTATGGACAAGCATTTCATTTCGATGGAAGCAATTACATATCTATACCAGACTCCGATACGCTTGACGGATCTACTTTCACCGTCTCTACATGGGCGAATTTTCAAGGAGCCACTGTAGGGTGGAATCGGATATTATCTAAAAAAAATTATAGCTCTGACAATGATGGGTGGGAAATCACTTTATGGTCTGGCACGCAGTCTGACGTATATATTTCTGGATCGGGTTCAAATAGTCTTCATGTGCCAAATTGTATTGGCACTAATTGGACATCTGGTGGATGGCATCACATTGTAGCTGCGTATACGCCAACTGGCGTCACCGTGTATTGTGATGGTATACAGAAAACGGGATCTGGACAAGTAGATACGATAGTGCCCAATACTCATGAATTGGTTATTGGTCGAGTGACGGGTGAAAATAGTGATAATAACTGGCTTGGATATATTGATGACACGATACTGTTTAATCGCACTCTGTCGAGCGATGAAGTTCTGTCACTCCATAATGCGTCAACACATGCATATCATTTTGCACTGACTGATTTGCCTCTCGGTAGCAACACGATCAAGGCACATTTATCCTCACTCAATGGGAGCCTGCATGTTTCTGACACTCGCTCATTTACGAATAACTCACCACCCAAAGCACCTATAGCCTCACCAGGAAGCGGAGCATACACCGAATCACAGTCGGTCACCCTGACATCTTTGCGTGAAAATGGGATGGTTTACTCCTTATCGCCAATTCCAGTAGAAGGTCACTGCACTGCAAATGAAGCTATTAGTAGCTACAGTTCATATATTAGCGTGTCGGTCGGCAGTACTCTATATACACGCGCATGTAATGACTATGGTGACACTGATGCAAGCTTCGTCTATACTCAGATGACAGCTGCAGACCCTCCTACCAATGTAACTCGAGTGAGCGGTGGATATGCTGATTTTGTGCTCGGTTGGACTCGTCCGGTGAATGATGGTGGAAGTATCTCAAACTATGCAGTCGAGTATCGAGATGCCACCGACATAAATGATTTTTATTGGTATCCCCAATGGTATCCCTCAACTCAGACTGATGTGACAAACTACTCCTTTAGTACGGGCTATTTTCGCCCCATTCACACCTATCAATTCAGAGTCGTTTCGTACAACGATATCGGCTACAGCACACCTTCTGAAGTATATGAATATACATTTCCAGTTGCACCCTCTTACAATGTATCCTCATGCCAAGATCTGCAAAATATAAAGAATGATTTGTATGGCAATTACACACTTACAAAAGACATAGATTGTGCAGAAACATCAACATGGAATACAAATGGAGAAGGTGGATATTTTGGATTTGAGCCTCTCGGCGATACTTCTGTTTATTTCAACGGTACTTTTGAGGGAGGCAATCACACAATAAGCAATTTGTACATCAATAGAAATGGATACAACTATATTGGGCTATTTGGAACCGTTGACACCGAATCCACCATAACCAATCTAGGGCTGATAAATGCAGATGTCACTGCTTCCAACTATGCAGGTATATTGGCTGGAGGATTGGCGGGCACAGTAACCAATTGTTATTCAACTGGACAAATCAATGGTTATAACCAGATTGGAGGTCTCGTAGGTAGACATGTAGACACGGGAAACTTCCAATCAAGTCCGCTTGTATACACATGGAATGGCACAAAGTATGATTATATTGGCGATGTTGGAAAGAGTCTGGCACGCAATGTAGTAGGAAATGACTATATGCCGATAGATGGGAGCAGGCTCGCCCCGAAAGATGGCACATATTCGGTGAATATTTCCCAAGAATACAATGAGATTGTCTATTACGATGAGCTCGCACTCAAGACATTTGATCATGCTCCAGGATACGGGATAGCTACCTCTTTGCAAAAGAGTAAGAGCGGTCAGTTTTACACAGTCAAAGATGCTCCAACAAACCCACTCATTTCATGTGTTGATGCATTTGGCAACGATTGTGTGACCAATCTCAAAAACAACGATGATTTATGGAGCAAAAAAGGTCAATCTGAAGAAAACTATTGGACGATGAATTTTGGTAGTCTTGTCGATGCGCCACGGATACTTCTCATCGTACAAGGAGCAGAGGATGGGTATGCCAAAAATAAACACTTTGTTCAGGTAAAAGACGCACAAGGAAACTGGGTGGATGTATACGACAATAGCACACTCACAGCCATGGGTGGCGCTCCACGAAAACAAGTGTTTGATTTGACGGGCAAATTTCCCACTAGTAACTACGATGTCCGCGTCGGATATTCGAGAACCCGCATCAATTACTTTGCTGTAGACACTACTCCTCAACAGACATATACCGAGACGACCTATCATCCAACTCGTGCAGACTTGCACTTTTTTGGATACACGGCTATAAAGAACGACTATTTCGCTGACCATGACTATTACAGCGTATCCTCAACACCAAAGGAAGTGTTTGCTGATCAGGTCGGCAACTTTACCAAGTATGGTGATGTGTCTCCACTCTTGCAAAGTACCAACGATCAATTTGTAGTTATGCATCATGGGGATCAGATGAGTGCAGAGTTTGCCTATGTAGCGCCTGCTGATGGCATGGAGCGAGACTTTGTGCTATACAACTACGATATGTTCAAACACGCGAAGCTTGGCTCTGCTGGACGCTCTGTAGAGCCTATGCCCTACAAAGGCATGACCAAGTACCCTCTTGTTTCACCACAGGCATATCCACTGACCGATAGCAACAAGGAATATCTCGCGACATGGAATACACGCACCATATTGGGTAGTACAAAAATAGGGAGTACGATCATCAACTCTCACTCAAGTGCTGCAGTCAATGGTCAATATAATATCGGAGGACTGGTTGGATGGAATCAAAAATTGATTACGGGATCCTATGCGACTGGTGATGTGACGCTGGATAATGGGTATGCTGCAGGTGGCTTGGTAGGATTCAATACAGATGTTGGCGAAATCAGAAACTCATACGCCACAGGAAAAGTGACAAGTAGTCAGAACGGCTCAAATATGGGTGGACTCGTCGGTGAAAATGATAATCAAAATGCCGTGATTAGATATTCCTATGCGACAGGAAAGGTGACAGGTAGTGAAAATTCGTACACCGTAGGTGGCTTAGTTGGATATAACAACGGGAATATCTTTGATACATATACCACTTCTGTTGTAAGTGGATTCGAATTTATAGGTGGTTTTGCTGGTCAAAACTATGGCCAAGTATCCAACTCCTATTCAACGGGTAATGTAACCGCACTATTAGATTATGCCGGAGGATTTATCGCTAATGATAGAAGTGGAGTGTCTAATTCATTTAGTACAGGAGATGTGACTAGTGCAGATGGAGCGAACTATGTTGGTGGCTTTATCGGTCAAGGTACTGAGTTTGATTATTCTTCAAATGAGGGCGGCAATGATTATTGGTATGGATCGACTCAGTCCATGGGAATAGCTGATGGTCGCAACGAGTCATCCTCAGCTACAAAAGTCGAGTCTGCGGACTATTTCAAGGGAGCTGGTGTCACTGCAGTTGCACCATTTGTCAACAATTGGAACTTTGATAGCGTGTGGAAAATCATGACCAGCTATCCTGAATTGGTTACTAACGTGTACGTTACGGTAGATGCCAATCTTGGTACTGAGAATATCGACACGAATATCGGTGAAATCCTCGATCCCGCATCAGCGACACATCTCTACTTCTACAAGCCTGGCTTTGGCAAGATTGAGTTTGGATCCACCCTGGACTTGACTGATCCTGCTGTAGTCGCATGGCTCCAAGATCTTGGCTCGAAACTCGACTTGACCGTACCCAACCAAGTGAGTCTCGATGCCGAGACGATCAAGGCTCTCATCGATACTCAAGCTACGATCACGCTATACAACGTCACTTTTGATAACCCTGTCATCCTCGTGAACGGACAAACTGATATTCATGGCATCGTCACCGATATCGTCTATGACAAAACTGCCCACACTCTCACTTTCCATGTAGCACACTTTACGTCATACAAGGCAGTCGCTGCTGATACATCACATCATACGTCTTCCCCATCTCAGTCGTCATCATCTGACGCATCTACTCCTATGTGTACCGATACAGCTCCGTCATCTATCCCAGATCTATTCCAGGTTAACGTGACCGACACTGATGCGAAGGTGTTCTTTACTCCTATATCCAATAGTGACGGCTACTATGTCAGCTTTTCTACCATGCCTACCGCAGAGGAGCATGGGGCACAGATCACGCTCGCACGAGAAGGAGTCCAAAACTATACCGTACATATGCTCAAGCCACAGACGACCTATTACTTCAAAGTACGAGGTCAAAATGGCTGTATGCCAGGCGAGTGGAGTAGTATCATCAAGGTGAAAACTACGCCAAAAGGCCAGTCAAATAGTGCGATGTACTACAAGCAAGGCAATCCCGTCCTGCATATCAATGTAGATATTGAGCCTACGCCTGAGTCAACTGTTCTTGGCATCTCCACCCCGCGCAACACGCCTATACCCCAAATCACCCATGCTGCCGTGAAACCATCAGCGCCTGCTCCAACCATAGCTCCCAAAAAGAACTGCATTCTGATCTGGTGTTGGCAATGACGACTCGATACACTTCAAACGTCATCATCCACACGCAGTTGAAATATCTTGGAAAGCACCTATAATATGTGCTTATGGGTGAAAGACAATCACATTCGCAACCCGATTTTGAGCTGGATCTGTATCAGACAATTCATGGCATGCGTGTTAGCAAAGATGCCACGCAACTCGATCCTGCTCTCGTTGCCGAAATGCCACTCAACTCTGCTTCTGTGTACTATGTCAAAACAGGTAATGAACAACATAAACGCTCCATACAGTACCCCGTAATGGTGGCAAAGTATGAGAATTTTCCCGCGTATAATCAGGTGATACGTATTGCTCCTAAGGATAACCGATACGTGATGGAGGCGCTTCAGTTCGAGCGTGACTTCTTCAAAAACTCATTCAAAAATGCTCCATTTCTCGATGATATCCCTGATGATGCGGTGACAGTTGGATTCAATATTCATACAAAAGTACTTGGTGTATACCATCCTGTACTACGAGCCAGAGAGTTCATATCGTGGGCGCTACAGGCATACGAAATGAGCCACGTCACTCAGCTTCTGTCTGATTTTGAGGCGGGATCAGATACATTTGCTGCATATCAATCTGCCTTACAAATGACAGGTGGAGATGAGGTAGAGGCTATGCAGAGATCCTTTCCTCATGCTATTTTTACCAATCTCGGATTTGAGCTCATTCCACGGATATATCACTCCATATACCCGAAACCAGTCGTGTGCGCTCTCTATCAGAAGATGTCGTAATCTGCCAATGATCTCCCCCTATGTGCATGGATGGTGAGATGCCAAGTGGGCGAAAACCATCACGTTTAGGCGAAAAGTGGGCTCAATAAGTGACCATGAAAGACCTTATATGATGCACCCATAGTATTGACTTAATGACAGTTATAGGGTATACTATCGGCTTGCTTGCGCACCATATCCATGGAACAGCTTCGTGATATATGTTGCAGAGCAGTACTTTTATAATCCGATCGCAAAATTTCGAGGTACCTTTCCGCACTCGTATTCGAGGTGAATACGGATCCCAAAGGGTATCTCGAAAGAGAAAATCATACCCGACTCAAGGAGTAAAATGCTAGTTCGAATATTTGTTCTTCTGTCATTGTTGTTTGGGTTCTTCGCACCTGAAAAGGTGCTCGCAAATCCAAACGAAATTATTTCATTTACCGTTGTTCAGGATGGTGTGGTTGACCAGCCGTTTATGTATGTAACGTCAACTACAAACAACACATCAACAAGTCAGAACATTGAATATGTTCTGGCGGTTGATAATACAATAGAAACTCAACTCGAATTCCCCTATATTGCTTTCACGTCGAGATCAGGTGGTGTATGCAAGGTTTCTGGCGGAAGTTTGACCAGGAGTATTGCATATGATTATACACATGAGGTTGTGTCAGGAGAATATATTGTGGATGCGTGGGCAACTGCAACTGTCACCTGCATTTTTAAGGGGATAAAACCCCTAAGAAAGGCAATGATAATAACAACAACATCCACAGAGGGAACAGCCTCAAAGGCGTTCCTCCTCCGAGTTTGGGGGAAGACTTTTCTTCCCCGGTTACTAAGCTACAGTACTACCGACCCATGGGGGTCGGTAGCACACCTCGGTGTATTGATAACTACAAATTTCTTTTTTGCGGTCGGATATACATCATCTATATCCATTACTCATTTCCAATACATTTATCCTGCGATCTGATTCTACTGTGACATAACTATCTGTAAGTCTGAACCCATCCCACCACTCACATCTTTTGAAGATACTGCTGCTAGGAATACCTGAGAGTCAGACGCAACATGATAGGTTGAAAAACTTGCGTCACTTTCTGATGGTGATAAGATGCTTGGCATGCCATCTTTATTAATTTCAATTACATTAAATCTATCCCTGTTGACTTCGATCGCCACAGTTTGACGTTCAGCAGAGCCAGAAAAGGTAAATGAGCCAAATGTGCCATCACTATCAGAAATCATAACAATTTGCATTTGGTTTGTATCAAACGAAATGTGTTGCGATACTTCTGGGTGCTTCTTCCACATTTGAGCATATATATCCGCACCAGGAAATGATTTCTGATCAACCGATGCTAATGCCATCGTATATAGAGCAGCTTCTTGAACAGATTGGGCTTTCCTAAGCTCTGGATCAGTTGAAGTATGAATAATATCGAGTAACACTGCCTCAGTATCTATTGGTATGGGTTGGGGATGTGTACCAGTATTTTTGTATGCTTTGCTTTGCAACAGTGCAATACGATCGGTGTACTGATGTAGAAAATGTGAATATTTATCTACAAATGATGTGCCATTGGAATAATGGTCAATAACGTATGTCAAAAATCCCCACTGTCCATACGTATATGGATCACCCACCCCCATATTTTGGTTTGCGAAAATCTCTTCGATACTTTTGGCATAGTGCCGATTTTTTGAAGCAGAATCAGTGAGCGATAGCTCTGAGTTGTTTTGCAGCTGAGAGAGCATCAGAACTATTTCAGTCAATCTGCCTATCGATTCCTCGAGTGAGATTTGCGCATCGCAGCAGCGCAACGCCTGAGGACTACTTGTGGGCATGCGAGAAACTTGCCCAATAGTCGATCGAAAATACCAGTGCATGAGCTCATGCAGCACAACGGCTACATACTCATCCTCAGACTCTGGAGCAGGACTAAAGCTGTTGCTCATTACTATATATGACTCAACACCACAAGGATGAAGCGGATCGACTTTTTCTGGCCAGTGTGGATCAGCGCTACTTGTACCATTGCCCCCGCCTTCCTCATGGATGAATATCTGCACTTTTTTGCCATCATACTCAGTTGAAAAACCCCACAACCTCCATATACTCATTGCACGAGCTACAGATCGATCAATCACCTCACTTAGGGGCATTTCAGTGCCCACCTTACTATCACGTACGATCTTGCTGTTGCGATGATCTGTAGAGTCAAGGATGAGTTGATACTGATCTCGATCGCGGACTTCAGTCTTGTGAAATCCTCTCGTTTCATATGCCATCCGATTCCATACTGGCTCAGGATATGGAGTAGCTTCGGGATTTGCCGTCGAGGTAGGCCGCGCTGTAGATGTGGGAAGTCGAGTAACAGTGGACGTGATAAATGCTGTTTCGTCATGAGGTATCGGAGTATGTGAAATAGTGCGAATGGCGAGCGGAGTAGCAGATGACTTCTCAACAGTTATTAGTGGATTTGTAGGGCGCTCAACAGTACATCCTGGTATCAAAAACAAACTCGTCAGCGCTGCAGCAGAGAGTATATTTCTGGATTCGATATGGAGTCCTTCTGATTCATGCATGAGAAATATTTTTTGAAATATACGTGCCCAAACTATCTATGACCGTCGCGTACGGACATGCATCGCAGGTCTGGCAATAGAATAATATATGTTCTGAACTAGATCTGAACGCATAATGAGCACGATTAATGCCGCAATCAAAAATCCCATGACAAAAATGACCACATAAGCGATTGGTGAGATAACCACTCTTTGCGGCACTACGACAATTTTAAGGTCATATTCCTTGGTATTGCCAACGAGACTAATCGACTGCTCACCTGAGAAGTTGTTATAGCTCACTGATACCGTATGCTGTCCAGGCTCTACAGCAGTAAACCTCGCTATCCCATCCTTATCTGTCTGTGCTATCTGTACTGCTGAGTGGAGAGTGACCTCAGCTCCTTCGACGGGATTGCCTTGTGCATCTACTACTTTGATTTTGATGTCATATCCTCCTTGAGGAGGAGTAGTGATATCTGTATCTATCTCACTCCCTGCATCTGCTCCTACCTTGGTGAGATCATCGGTAGATGAAGGAGTCGGTGTGGGTTGAGTGGTGAGCTCTGACTCAGTGATAGTCAGACGATTGAATGAAAGGAGTGCAGAGGTGGTAGCTGATATCTCGTTACTCCATGGTCCTGGAGTACATCCATTGCTTGCTCGGATACGGAAGTAGTAGGTTGAGTGTGATGAGAGAGATCCCACCAGATAGGACATCTGCTCTCGTGAGTTGAGATGGAGATCAGGGACACCATAGATATATTCACCAGACTTCGTCCCATATTCGAGTACATATCCCGTGACTGGGGTATCTGCAGGAGTGAAGTAGAGCAGTATGCTATAGGCATCCTGTGCTATGGCACCATACAGGGATGGTGCTTTGGTACCGGGGGATTGATCGGAACAGGGGGGAGTGG